>Ga0209700_101278_pt1 | contig 51590 bp, 36 predicted proteins | sample SiratroredBW_FD_187528 | JGI IMG/M metagenome (GOLD analysis project Ga0209700, IMG submission 187528) | Root nodule microbial communities of legume samples collected from California, USA - Siratro red BW (SPAdes) (version 2) | ecosystem: Host-associated > Plants > Roots > Nodule | place: USA...
CATCATCAAACCACATATTGGTCAGAAAAACTTTGACCAAATCTGGATATGTATTTCCAGCAAGCTTTATGAACTTATCCAGCTGCTGAAATTTCAGCATATCACGCACCTCATGAAGTTTTTCTTCCTTGAGCCATTCGAGGCTCAACACCTTCGGGGCAATGATGATCTTTCGGCTGTATGACTTGTAGTAGTCATCTATGCTCTCTTGGTTGCCAACAAACCACCTATCTAGGTAGTCAATTTCAGGACTTTCATTCTCAGAACTAGCACCCTTCACCATAGCTCTTTTTACTCTCTTTCTCGGGTTGGAGGAGGAGGCCATTTTTGGTGAATGAAAACAGCAAAGGGACAAGGTTCTCACACAGACCGAATAGGCTAGAATGCAGTGGAATGGTGTGTGAGTGAATGCATGCCTACATACCTACTTAAAGAAAATTAATTCTGCAGAGAGAAAAGCAAAAAACCGTGCATTGAATGACAATACAGCAGGAATAAAAACAGATTTCACAGTCTGCTGGAATTCTGCAGTGAACAGTTTTAGAGTAGGTTACTTAGCTGCAGAGATTCTAAAGAAAACAGCTTTTGACTCATTGACCATCCGTTGATGCAGTGACATGTGACACGTTGGTTAACTCTCTCATCACATGTGCTTCATGAGCCTTGTGCCGTTTTGTCTTATCCAGACTTTCACCTTGCTGAATTCCAATGTACTGATTCGGTTTGAATTCCTTACGTTACAACGTTTCAGCACAGTAACGTTGCACCGTTGGCTTGTAACTCCAGCACCGTTTCAAATGCAACCATAAATGAGATTTGATCAGATGTAACTGTTCAGTTATAAAATTGCATTTAAGAAATTGATCTGAACCTACTGAACCATCACGTAATATTGAAGCATTAAACTGTAAATGTGAAACTGATATCGCAAAATAAACTGGACCAGATACAGTAATTATAAAATCAAAATCAAAACTGGTACAATGAGCTGTTCAAAAATTTAATGATTAAGGACTAAGCCAATCACCAACACACAAACCCAACAAAGGACCAAGACCGAATCACCCAACCATCTTCATGTTGGCTCAAAGTCTTCACTTGAACAATTCTGGTCCAGGTTGGTTCCAACAGATTCTTCATGAGGCAATCTTCATCGGCTCACGTGCTAGGCATTGATCAAACATAGTCCAGATCCAATCCACCAGAAACTTCAGCAAGCTATGGTCTTTATTGACTTCACCAAATCACATGCTTAGCCTTGGTGCTAACAGTGTACAACAAAGGTTCAATTTATTCATAAATAAGAACAATCAACGAAAAATAATAACCTGAAGACAATATTAGTTATCTAAACCAAGAAAACTATTTAATTAAATCTTGAAAGACACTTATTGAAAACAATTCAAGAATTCAATTAAAGAAATATTTCAAATAAGGATTTAAATGAGATTTCTTAAAAAGAATCAATTATTAAACAAAACAAATCAGATTTGATGTTTTTAAACTAAAGTAATAAGGATTTCAAGAAAATCTTATTTTTTTGAAAAATCAAATTAATGACTAGTAACTTCAGTGAACTGAAATACAAATCAATTTCCGAAATAGATTGTAAAACTGTTTTTAAAGGAGTTAACAAATTAAAGAATATCACAAGATTAATCAACAACAAATACTGTGTACTGAGAAGTTAATTTCGCAAACAAGAATGATAGTAAGAAGTGTTCAAGAAGAAGGCAAGAAGTGTTCAAGAAGAAAGCAAGAACGAACAAGAACACAAGATTTTATCTTGGTTCACCCTTCCTCAAAGGCTACGTCCATTCCTTTGCCAATCAACAAAGATTTCCACTAATCAAGATCACAAAGATCAATTTACAACAATACAAACACTTGCAATCAGCAAGAACACCGTGCTCCCAACAGTAATCAACCTACTGAACCCTTCAGCAAGCTACAAACACAATCAAAATACTGTATCTGTCAGAAACAAACCTACTGAACCCTTCAACAAGTTGAACACAATACAGAACGTACTGCACTCACAGAATTACAACACACTCTGTAATTCACAACAACTCAGATTTCAATACCCAAAAATGTTAAAATCAATACAACACAGAAGTACTTCTATACTCAACAGATTACAAAACTATTAAGAATCAGTATAGAAGACTTAGCTTTGATTCAGAATCAGTTTGCACTCAGCTTCACTTATGATAAAGCTTCAAGATTCAAATTCTTGATGATTTAGAAGTATGAAAATCAGTACCAATCTCTATTCTCACAGTAAGGGCACTGTTTCTCACTTGGAAAATCACAAAACTTCTTCACTCAGAATGTTTTTCGTATTTGTTTCAAATTGGCGCCCACCTTGGATAGACAACAATCTAAAACTTTAATCATTCAATCGATTATATTTGAAACCAGTAAGTTCAATAAGGAAAATCATGAATTTCTGATTTTAAATCTAAAAATCCTTTTTAAAGAATTTTACTTGCATATCTTATGAGCTCTTATTAAGTGAATGAATCATGCAACAAAGATTTTAAATCAAAAGAGGACACTCACACACACAACCTAAGTTCTAGACCAAACCCCACTAGACTTCATAAAGTCTTCAAGTGATCCACTCAAGCTATGGTTCAAAATTCCATCATGTTGTTGACTTCATCAAATCTTCTAGCAACTCCTAGTGCTAACGAGTTGTACCCCTTTACAACAAAACTTATCTTATTCCTTACAATGATTCCTTGTTCATCCAATTTGTTCTTGAAAACCCACTTGGTTCCAATCACATTCATTTGTTTAGTTCTGGGAACAAGTGACCAAACTTCATTCCTTGCAAATTGATTTAGCTCCTCATACATTGCATTGATCCAGTTGTGGTCCTCTAAAGCATCAACTGCAGTCTTGGGTTCCACTTCTGAAACAAATGCCATGTGCTCACAGAAATGATTCAATAATCTTCTAGTTGATTTCTGAACTTGACCAATGACATTGTCTAATGACAAATTTCTGGGCACTCCAGTTTTTTGGCAGTCTAGAATTAAATATATCTGCACCAGCTCCAGATTCAATCGATTGAATTCCTTGTTCAATGGATTGAATTTTTAGCAGTTTACTAGCTTCTTCTGTTCTCTTTTCCAGTCCAGTATCAACTAGTTGTTCAGTAGGAACCTTATTCTCTGCACCTGCCTTAGGACTTTCCAGCATGTTTTGGTTAGTTTCATCAAATGCAATATGCATGGATTTCTCAACTAGCATGGTTCTCCTATTATATGCTCTATATGCATGACCATGCAATGAATAACCAAGAAAAATACCTTCATCCGCTTTTGAGTCAAATTTGCCCAAGTTATCTTTTTCATTGTTCAAAATGAAACATTTACATCCAAAAACCTTTAAATGAGAGATATTGGGCTTTCTACCTTTAAACAGTTCATAGGGAGTCTTCTTCAAGATTGGTCTTATTAGCACCCGATTGAGAACATAACAAGTTGTACTTACTGTATCAGCCCAAAAGTACTTTGGCAAATTTGTTTCATTCAAAAGTGTCCTTGCTAGTTCCTCCAAAGACCGGTTCTTCCTTTCTACTACTCCATTCTGTTGTGGAGTCCTTGGTGCTGAAAAGTTGTGTTTGATTCCAAATTTGCTACAGAATTTGTCAAACTTCTCATTCTGAAATTCTCTCCCATGATCTGACTTAGTGGAAGAAATTCCACAATTCTTCTCATTTTGGATAATTTTGGACAATCTCTTGAAAGCATGATAGGTTTCATCTTTGATAGCAATGAATAATGTCCATTTAAACCATGAATAATCATCTACTATCACAAGACCATAGTAATTACCTCCTAGACTCATAGTTCTTGAGGGACCAAACATATCCATGTGAAACAGCTCAAGAGGTCTAGATGCTGAAACCACATTTAACTATTTGAAAGAACTTTTAGTTTGTTTACCCTTTTGCCATGCTTCACACAATTTGTCCCTTTCAAACTTGAGCTTAGGCAAGCCAACTACTATCTCTTTCGATGCAAGCCTATTGAGATGATGTATGTTAATATGAGCTAATCTCCTATGCCATAACCAAGATTCATCATTCCTAGTAAGCAAGCAGTTCATACTATATGTAATGCATGAAACATTTAGCATGTATACATTATTTACCAGTTTACCTACAAGAACTGTCTCACTAGACTTTGAATCTATTATGAGGCAAAGTTCTGGTTCAAATGTGATATTGTACCCTTTGTCACACAGTTCACTTATGTTGAGTAAATTGTGCTTTAATCCATCCACTAGGAGTACATCTTTAATGATCACTTCATCATCTCTTCCAATGTCACCAACTACAAGTATTCTTCCTCGGTTATTGTCTCCATAGGTGACAAATCCAGCAGGTTTCCATTTCAGATTAATTAACTAAGAAGCATCTCTAGTCATGTGTTTTGAGCATCCACTATCCAAGTACTATAGTTGCTTCTTGGATGCTAAACAAACCTGCAAAACAGATTAAATTTGAGGAATTGGTACCCTATTAAATTTGGGTCCACAAGTGTTAGTGATGCTTTTAGGTACCCACCTAAGTAGCCCCTTAGGCACATAAAATTTCCTAACATTATAGTTTCTAACCGAATGACCTTTTCTCATGCAATAGAAGCAAGTCATGAAGGGTGAAAATTGTTGCTCATTTGATTTAAAGAAGCTACTAAATTTCTTTTGTTTTCCTTGAAAATCAGTTTGATATCCAATGCCAGCCTTTTCAAAAACACAATTTTGAGAGCCCAAGATGGCACTGAGGTTTGTTGTTCCCATAGAAAGTTTGGAAGCAGTAGTAATCAAATAGTTAACTTTCTTTTGAAGAAAATTACAGTTTTCACAATTAAGTGGCTTGCTAGAATCAAATTTACTCGAAGCTTTGTAAATCATTCCAATATGATCAAAATCAATTTTCAATTTCAAAACCTCATCTTCCAGCTCTTTGATTCTGCCTTCCAATCAATTATTCAGCCCTTTCAATCTATTGTTAGACAAGGCCAATCTTTTTTCTTCTTCATGGGTTTCAAAGAAAGCCTGAAGAAGTGAACTGTAGTTTGTACAATTAAAGGAAGTGCTGGAATTTATATTACTTGCCTCTGAATTCTCTCCAGCCATAAGACACAAATTAGATTCAACATCTTAACATGAAGAACTGTTGGAAGAGGTGGCATTGTCTTCCCATGCTATATATGCTTTTCTTCCTTTTCCAGATTTGTTGCTCTTCCTCTCTTGTGCCTTTTCTTTGTTCACTAGACTTGGACAGTTCACTTTCATGTGTCCCTGCTTACCATAACCAAAACATGTAAATTTAGTGGAATTAGAATCAGGTTTCCTGTTATACCTTTTGCTATGCTAATTCTTCATCTTGGCCTTCATCTTGATAAACTTCTTAAATCTCCTTGTCAATAAATTGAGATTTTCAGTATCACTGCACTCGTCTGAACTTTCCTCACTAGACTCAATATCTGCAGCCTTTGTCTTGAGTGCAAGACTTCTGGATTTCTTTTCAACAGTCTCGATTTCTTTTAGCCTTCTCATCTCAAGCTCATGTTCCCTCAACTTACCAAACAATGCTGCTATGGTGAGGGTGGTCAAGTCTCTTGTCTCAGATATTTTTTTCACCTTGGGTTGTCAGCTCCTATCCAGGCACTTGAGGATCTTGATGTTCAACTCTTCTTTGTCAAACTGTTTTCCAAGTCCAATCAAATGATTGACAATATGTGTAAACCGCTTTTGAACATCTGCAATCGTTTCCCCTTACTGCATCCTAAACAACTCATACTCCTGAATGAGTGCATGTTTTCCAGCTCGCTTTACATCATTTGTTCCTTCATGTTTGACCTCTTATATGTCCCACATTTCTTTTGCAGAGCTTCACTGAGATACCCTGAAGAATTCATCAAGATTTAAGGCAGATGTGATTATATTTTTTGCAACACAGTCATACTAAACTCTCTTATTCTCAGCCTCAAATAATTCATAAGATTTCACAACAGACACACCATTCACAACAATCATAGGAATATAAGGACATTTACTACGGCATTTTAAATACCACGATCAATGCATTCAATAAAGATTTTCATCCTCACTTTCCAAAACTGGTAATTCACCCAGAAAACATAGGTGGCCCTATATAAAGTCTCCCTTAGCAAAAGGTAGTTTGTTCTCAGCCATGGATCAAAAACTTGACTAGGATTCAAGTCCTAGCTCTGATGCCAATTGTAAAACAAGCTTATACGAAGTTCAAGAGGGGGTGAATTGAACTTTCAAAAACTTTCACAAAAATACCTTTTCATAAATTGGAGAATGTAAGTTCTTCATTAAAAACTATTGAAAAATAATATTCAGAAGTATAAAGCAAAACATTTGTAAATTCCAAAACAAAATCAATCAATTGACTATGTAATAAAACTGGAAACAACACCAAGCAGTTGACTGAAAGCACAAAAGTAATCAATTGAATACAATACACTCAGTGAAACAGTAACCAGTAAATGCACTTAACAGAAATGTGAATGTTAGTCAAATCAGTAAAAACACCAGAATCAAAGGCGGAAGCAGTTTATTATTCTTAGAAAATATTTCAGAATAATACAGCAACAATCAAATGAATAGAATTCACAGTAAACTCAGATTAATAGATAGAACAAGAAACAATAACTGTTCCAAGAAAAAAAAACTTGTTTCAAGAAATTTAAATAATTAACTAGCAATTACTAATACTGGAAGACACTCAAGCAAGATCAAGAACAGGTTCAGTCAATTATACAGATGAACTAACAAATTTGGAGAACACAGAATATCACCAGTATAATGAACAATCAATTATATGTGAAAAACAGTTAATTGAAAGATCAAGAAAAAAAACGATCAGTGTTCAAGAAGAAAGAAAGAAAGATCAAGAACACAAGATTTTAAACTGGTTCACCCTTTCTCAAGGGCTACGTCCAGTCCTTTGCCAACTAGCAAAGAGTTCCACTAAAAAGATCACCAAGATCAGGTTTACACAAATTACAACACTTGCAACCCACAAGCAACCACTGCTCCCAACAGTAAACAACCTACTAAACCTTACAATAGTTATCTAACCAATGAAGAACCTACTACACTAAACCTGTTACAATTACAACCCCTATGTAATTCGTAACACAACACTCAGTACAATAAGGATCAATCAATGAAACAATTACAGTAGTGAAATCACTCAATAGATTACAAATGTATTAAGAACAGAGTATAAACACTTAGCTTTGGATTAAGATCACAATATCACGAATTCACATCCAAAGCAATGTTCCAAGATTATTGTTCTTGATGAAAATTGATTGCTAAAAGATCTCAAAGTGTTCACGTGTTTTTCTCTCTTGAAAAGTTCACAAGTATTCGCTCAAACGACTTAGTTCTTTTGAAATCACATGCTTGACCTTTATATAAGAAAACTAGTCATAAGTCCTGTTAAAATTTCAATCGATTGTATCAATCGATCAATCAATTGAACTTCTCTATGACTTAGAACAAAATTCATCAAGTTCAGATTCTGAAAACAGTTTACTGAAATCCTTTCTGAAAAGGTTTTTCAAAATCTGAATTAACCTTATTTAAAACCTTTTATTAATTTGATTAAGCAAAATTAAACTTTGGAGCTTACTTTGAATTACAAAACATGCAACATATGATTTTAACCAAGACCAAACTCTCACACACACACAACCTAAGTCTAAGACCAAAACTCCAATAAGCTCTATGAATCTTTATGTAATCCACGTAGCTAGCAATGATCCAATGTAGACTCCATTCTTCTGCAGATTTCATCAAATCATATATTAGCTCTTGGTGCTATCAAATTTCAAATTCATTATTATTATTACAAAGATAGAAACCATTCATATATAGATGGAAATTTCGTCCAAGATAAGAAGAAGGGACAAGAAAGTGTAGTTGTTAGCACCAGGAGATGCTATATTGATTTGATGAAGCCAAACCAATTACAACTAAAGCTGCTGACTTAATTTGAAGAAACCAGCCAAGTTGACCAAGTCAAGACCAAGTGCTTTCGAAAGATGCATGGAGTTTGCATGAAGATAGAAGTTTTTGGGTCTAGGCTTTAATTGCTGTTGGTGTGTCTAGATTGAGGTCAAAAACTGTGATGATAAATGTCTTGATCATTGATAAGCTCCACCGTGAAAATTGGCTTTAGCAAGGTTTTAAAAAAATCATTAAAAATCAGATTTCAAATTTTGATAAACCGTTTTAACTGTCTTTTAAAATTTAGTCGACTGAGTGTCAAATCAATGGACTAAAGTTTGACAATTGTCACTACAGCTGTTTATATAGCTGGTGCATTTTCAAAAGACAGAGAAGAGAGAATTTTTGAACATACTACTCTGATTGAGTTGAGATTTTTCAAGCAAGAGAAAACGTTACTACACTTTTTGAGATCAAGATCAATTTGAAGTTTTCAAAGAATTCATCAAGAACTGAATTTCTGCATTCTGCTGGAGCTTTGAAACTGACTGCACATTTCTACATAATTGATTTGACCTCAGCCTAAGCACTCTATACCTGTTTCCTTTTACATTTCTGATCTGTCGTATAGAGTTGCTTTTGTTAGTTGAATTATGTGTAAATCTTTCAATTGTATTAGAACTGCTACTGTTTTATTGAATTACTTGAGTGTAATTCTTTGTATAGTGAGTCTGTACTGGTGGTTTGCCTGCTGCGGAGAGCAGTGTGAGGCGTTTCTTTGCTATACAGTGGATTTTGTATAACAGTGACTTGCTGTAGGTTTCAGCTAGGGTATTCTTGAAACACACAGTGGGTTTCTATGTGGTTTATTGTTCTGCTGTAGGTTCAGCAGTGGTTTGCTGCGAGGAGCAGTGAGGAGTTTCTGGGTTATACAGTCGATTCTGTATAACTGTGACTTGCTGTAGGTTTCAGCAACGGTGTTCTTGAAACATACAGTGGACTCTGTGTGGTTTCTTAGTCTGCTAAAGGTTCAGCAGTGGTTTGCTGCGGGGAGCAGTGTGTTCATGCTGTGAGCAAGTGTTGTAAACTTGATCAGTTTGATCATTTTTAGTGAATCCTTACTGTGGAGTAAGGGACTGGACGTAGCCCGTTTTGTTGGGTGAACCAGGATAAAAATCTTTGTGTTCTTGAATCTTCTTTCTCTATCTTGACCATTGATTCTATTAATTGTTTCACTGTGTGCTATAAACTGATTTTAGAATCAATAATTGAATTCTATTGGTTTAGGACTTAATCTGTTTTTAATAATTGTTTCTTTTATAAAAAGAATTTTAATTTTTGATTTGTTCTTAATAATTGAAACTGTTAACTGGATTGAATCTGACCTATTCATTTTGTGCTATTAACTTCTTTAAGTTTCAGTGTTTTTAATAAGATCGCTTCTGCAGTTGCATTTGATTCAATTTTGTCTAAAGCATTTGAATTCTGATAAATCTGTTTGGTTTGTTGCATTGTGTTGTGAGTTGATTGAGTTTTGTTTACTGATTCATTCTATTGCACTGTTCAATGAAGTCAATAAAGATCCAGTCTATCAAACTGACTTGCATTTTCTTAAAATATTAAATAGTTTTGAAAAAGATTTTGAAATTCAATTCACCCCCTCTTGTATTTCAGCCAAAACAGTTTCTTACAGTAGTTAACTTTGGTAATCAAGAGTTAACTCACTTAACCATGTTTAACAAAAGTAATCCCTTGAAATTAGAGAATGCATATGGTAGTTTTCTATATTTAAGGAACATAATGATTAAAAGTTGATGACGAGGATGGCAAGCACAAGTGGCACCTCCTAAGAGTTCCAAGGTTCAATGAATGTGTCTTGAAAGCTTGAAAGGTCATGCTTCTTTTATTTATTCTACATATATCATCTTCTCTTTCTTCAACAAATTCTTTTTCATCTTCATATATATCATCCTCCCTGTCTTAGTGGGAATTCTTCCACAAATTCAAAATACCTATATCACAAAGAGAAAGATAAGAAACATTGAAGTTATAAATTATTATTTACTACTACTAAGAAAACTATTTTTTTTTTATCCTTCAGGCTAAAAAATCTAACCTACTTGGTATGTCATGTTTGCATGTGAGTGATATCCTACAAAAGGTCTTATCATTTTATTTTTTTATTTGTTTTTAGAATATGATGATGATAATGATGATGATGATGATTATGACAATGATGAATATGATGATAATGATGATGATGTATATGGCTACGTGAGTTGATAATAATTATAGAAGAATGTCCAATATCACGTGTTTTCAAAGTATTTGAAGAATATTCAAGTATCAAAGATTTCTTCTCTTGAATAGTGTATGACTGTTGGATTCCTTAAATCCTTGTAGTAGTTTGGTCAAGGAAAGATCAAGAAGCCTATGAGCTACTTTGATTCCTACTTTTGGAATTTTTATCTCCAATTAATATACCCCTGCACTTTGTAACATCTAAGGAAAAAGAAATAACAATGGAAGACAAATGTAAATGTTTAGGAATTGAAAACTCCATAGATTGTCTTATGATAAGAACCTTATTTGATAAAGTGAAACTTGCTTTCTTTAGGATCAAAGCATCTTGTATTAGATCCTTATCCACTTCTTTAGGAGACAATGGTTTTAATATGATCTTATGCCCCATGTATGTTAAAGAGTAAGTGTTAGCAATCTCATGATGTATGACATTTCTATCATATTGTCATGGTCTTCCTAACAACAAATGGCTTGTTTCCATAGACACAACATCACATAAAACTTTATCATGAATTTTACCAATGGAAAAGGATAGAACAAATTATTTGGTAATTTAGATTTCCCTATCTTCAATTAACCATTGTGCCTTATAAGGTTTTGAAAGAGGAATGATGGGGAGCTTAAGTTTTTCAACCATTCTTCAACTTGCTACATTGGTACAACTTCCTCAATTAACAATAAGAGTTCATGTTCTATTCATGATTAGGCACCTTGAATGAAAAATATTTTCTCTCTATGTTTGTTTTAAATCATTTTTAACATGTCCAACCTAGGCCTAACCACAACAAATCACACTCTTTATCACTTAAAGACTATAAGAAAAAGATAAAGAAAATGGTGAACTTACTTTTCTTCATCATTTTTAACATTGTCGCAATCGGGATCACAATAGGAATTGTGAACAAAAACAAATTTTATTTTTCAAAACAGAGGAGTCGCCACCATAGTTTATTAAGGAAAATTATGGGAAAACCAAGAATAAGGCAAGTCTGTGAAAACCAAATTTTGGGTTCGGGAATCGGTTACGTGTGGGGAAGGTATTAGCACCCCACAACGTCTATCCTAAGACGATACCTTTAATTAATTTAAAAAAATGAGTGTAATTTTCAAAATGTTTATTTTCCCACAAAAATGAAAATAAAAATAAAAAAAAATATTTTTTATTTTTGGAAGAGGCCCGATAAGGTTTGACCTTGCTCCTACGTACCTCCATTAGGGATGGAGAATTCGGGATATATAGTTCTTTAAGAAAATTTGATTGTTGAGGTGTTTAATATTTTTTAGTTTTGAAAGTTTTTTATATTTTTTATTATTTTTGTCAAACTTCATCTTGGATATTGTTAGACGCGTACGACCTTTTTGATAATCCAGAAGAAATTAAAAATCTTTCAAATTAAATTCCATAATGCAGACGACCAATTAGGAATTTAAAATTTATTTAAGAATTTAAAAGAAATTAAAATCTTTCAAATTAAATAGGAATTCAAAATTAATTTAAAAATAAAAAAGAAATTAAACTCTTTCAAATTAAATCCCATGACAAAAACGACCATTTAGAAATCCAAATTTTATTTAAAAACCAAAAAGAAATTAAAATCTTTCAAATTAAATCCCATGACGTAGACGACTATTTAAGAATTCATTAGAAAATTTATTTTAAAAATCCAAAAAGAAATTAAAATTTTTCAAATTAAATCTCATGACGTGGATGACTATTTGAGAATTCATTCGAAAAATTATTTTTAAAAGACAAATATTAAATTCAAATTTATTTTTATTTATTTATTATTAGTATTTTTCTAAAAAGATAAATAAAATAAAATCAAAAGAAAATAAAATTTAAGTTAAAAAGAAAATAAGGTGAATTATTATATAGAGAATGAAAAAAAAAAATGGTAGTGGTATGAATGAAAATAAAAGTGTTAAGAGGTTAATGGGTTACGCCTTTTTTTTTAAAGCTAGATCAGGGCAAAGATGTCAAAATGCAAAAGTGGGAGTGCAACTATGAAGACTAGGGGTGCAAACAACCACAATGGACCCAACCGTGAGCCCAAAACTCCATTTCTAATGTGGGGTGTTGTATAACAAACTAAGAAGTGTAAAACGTTTCTAGGCTTAAGAAAACACACTAAGGCCCAAAAAAAAACTCAAAACCCTAATTTTCCCACCCTTATCTCTTTTCCTCAACACATTCAAGACTAACCTAAACCTAAACCTAAGTAGAGGAGCGGCGGTAGGAGGCAGTGATGGTGCTGGAGGGTTTGGTATTGCAGCTGCAGGCAAGGCATCTTAGGTTAGAGGTGCAACAACTGTTTGTCTCACCGTTGCGGAGGTTATGGAAGTTATTGTGGGAGGCTATTGAGATGCGACAACGACGTTCAGTGATGCTCGGTTTAGGAGTAGTGGTGGCTGCTTGCGCACAAACAGTGGAAGGAGTAGGGTTACAAGGATGGCGTCGACTGTGGTTTATAGCATGCGGTGATTGGTGGCGGCATCATGGTATGGTGGAGGTGTGGTAAGGCAAGGTGCAGTGCTGAGTTTGATGGCTATGGGAGAGGGTTGGACGGCGGCGACTTGAGGTAGTGAGGATCTAGGGTTTGACGACGGCAGCTAAGGCTAACCAAGACATGTGACGAGGCTTGAGGGGCTGGAATATAGTTGGTACGGGACAGATGTAGTAGAGTAGAGGAATGAGGATTGGCGGCTTGTATAATGGAGGAGATGGTGGCGGCTTGGGGTGTTTTCGAGATGAGGCATGGTGAGGTGCAGGTTGGCTTGCATGGTGGCGGTGTGGTGGCTAGGTGTTGGTAGGGGGCATTATGGAGTTGGTAGTGAGGTTTACACCAAGTTACCTTTTAATACTAGAAACAATAATTAATAAATTGATAACAGAGAAATTTCTTCTTTATCTTTATTCCTTAGTTAGAGAACTTTAATCCTGTCAACTTGAACAGAGCTCTTGAAAACCCAATACATGGAAGAATGCATAGAAAATGATGAATTTTATTATTTAAAAATAAGAATTTTTTTATATTAGTATGTAAAAATACAATACAAAAGGAACTTTTTTATTTTTTAATCTTTATATGAAATGAAATCATAAGATGATGAAGCAACAAGAAACATCACAGGAAGATAAAAACATAGAACTTACAAATTTCTAGGATCCGTATAAAATTTTAAAATACAAACCGTTCTTTTTGTTCTATTTGAGAGGTTTATTCATCTTTAACTTGAGACCTCAATTCATCTTTAAGTCGAGATATCTCCATGGCTATATTTACATTCTAAGATGAGGTAGACCGTGGAGCATAACCAAAATATTGTCTCAGACCCACACCATACCTAGCAGTTCCTTAGTGCCCATAGCAGTAGTCAATATATCTTGTCTTCCTTGAATGACAAAACTGCCTTGGGAGCTCTGCTCTACTAGAGAATCCAGTGAAAAAAAAGAATACAATATATCAACATTGTATAATAGTAAGACATTAGAATTCATAAGTAAATTGTTATTAACTTACAATGCGTTGGGCAATCTCATAAGCCTCAGCTGATGTCATCTGTTCTCCAGGTTTAGTCCTAGCCAACTTCCATTTCTCATGTCGATTAGGAGGGAATGGAGGAGAAATGACTTCATCTGAACCTGAGACTTCTCTTAATCTTTGCAATTTTTCATCCATTATTTTCTTTTCTAATAAATCATAGCCCCCCGAGACAACTGGTGGGGGGTGACATTCCTCCACTGAATGTCTTGTGCTTTCTTCCTCTTCTCCTACACAATAAATCAAAAGTTTTGTTGCCAAGTCATATTATTTAATGAAATTATGATGGATAAAACAAACCTGCCAAGAAGGATCCTTTCTAGATTGGACAAATTGTGTCCAAGTCTCTTCATCAATAGTATATTCCTCACATGGGGACTTTCCCTTGAGGTGACCCAAGACGTATCACTTGGTCAAGTTTATCTTGAAATTTCTCCATTTGATAGGAATAGATGACATAATTTTCTTTCTTATGTATGGAGATGTTTCAAACTCAATATATGACGATTGAAATGAGAAAAATTAAATTATTTGGAAAACTTAAGAAAAGGAGTCGCCACCATAGTTTATTAGGAAAAACTATGGAAAAACCATAAAAATGATAAAGCAAGTTTGCGAAAACTGGATTTTAGGTCTGGCAGTCGGTTACGTGGAGGGAAAGTGTTAGCACCCCCACACGCCCGTCCTAAGATGGTATCTTTAATTAAATAAATAAAATGAGTGTAATTTTCAAAAATCTTTATTTTCTCACAAAAAATAAAAATAAAAACAAATAAAATATTTTTCATTTTTGGAAGGGGGCCCGACAAGGTTTAAGCTTGCTCCTACATATCTCCATCAGAGATGAAGAATCAGGGTTACGTAGTTCTTTTAGAAAATTTGATTGTTGAGGTGTTTAATATTTCTTAGTTTTGAGAGTTTTTTTATATTTTTGTATTATTTTTGTCAAACTTCATTTTGGATATCGTTAGATGCGTACGACCTTTTGATAATCCAAAAGAAACTAAAAATCTTTCAAATTAAATCCCATGATGCGGACGATTATTTAGGAATTAAAAATTTATTTCAAAATTCAAAAAGAAATTAAAATATTTCAAATTAAATCTGGTATTTTCTTTTAGGAGTAACAATGTTTCAGTATTAATAAAAGTTTGTGTTTTCATTTCCAATTTTTGTTTTGCCTATTTATTTCCGTAAAAATTGAATAATGCAAATATGAGAATGCTTGTTTTGAAAATAATTATTCCAATATTTCGTATCCAAATTTCACAGACCCCGATGTTAATATGGAAAATTAAGATAATTCAAAATTAGGAAATTGAAAATTAGGAAAAGGAGTCGCCACCACAGTTTATCCGGGAGTCAGTTACATGTGGGGAAGGTATTAGCACCCTCATAACTCCCGTCCTAAGACGGTACCTTTATTTAAATAAATAAAATGAGTGTAATTTTCAAAATGTTTATTTTCAACAGAAGTGAAGATAAAATCAAACAAAAATATATATTTTTTATTTTTAGGGGACCTGACAAAGTTTAACCTTGCTCCTATGTATTTCCATTAGGATGGAAAATCAGGGATACGTAGTTCTTTGGATAAAATTTGATTGTTGAGGTGTTTAATATTTTTTAGTTTTGAAAGTTTTCTTTATTTTTTATTATTTTTCTCAAACTTCATCTTGGATATCGTTAGACGCGTACGACCTTTTTCATAATCTCAAAGAAATTAAAAATCTTTCAAATTAAATCCCATGACGCAAATGACCATTTAGGAATTAAAAATTTATTTAAAAATCCAAAAGAAATTAAAATATTTCAAATTAAATCTCATGATGCGGACGGTCATGTAGGAATTAAAAATTTATTTAAAAATCCAAAAGAAATTAAAATCTTTCAAATTAAATCCCATGACGCAGACGACTATTTAGGAATTCAAATTTTATTTAAGAAAATGAAAAAGAAATTAAAATCTTTCAAATTAAATCCCATAATGCAGATGACCATTTAAGAATTCATTCAAAAATTTATTTTAAAAATCCAAAAAGAAATTAAAATTTTTCAAATTAAATCCCATGACGTGGATGACCATTTAGGAATTCATTCAAAAATTTATTTTTAAAAGACAAATATTAAATTCAAATTTATTTTTATTTATTTATTATTAATATTTTTTCTAAAAAAGATAAACAAAATATAATCAAAAGAAAATAAAATTTAAGTCAAAAAGAAAATAAGGTGAATTATTATATAGAGAGTCAGAAAAAAATGGTAGTGGTTTATAAATCAAAATAAAAGTGTTAAGAGGTTAATGGGTTACGCCTATTTTTTTTTTAAGCTAGATCAGGCAAAGATGTCAAAATGCAAAAGTGGGAGTGCAACTATGAAGATTAGGGGTGCAAACAACCACAATGGGTCCAACCTTGAGTCCAAAACTCCATTTCTAACGTGGGGTGTTGTATAACAAATGAAGAGGTGTAAAACGTTTATGGGCTTAAGAAAACACACTAAGGCCCAAAAAAAAACTCAAAACCCTAATTTTCCCACCCTTATCTCTTTTCCTCGTCACTAACCTAAACCTAAACCTGAGTAGAGGAGCGATAGGAGGTAGTGATGGTGTTAGAGGGTTTGGTATTGTGACTGCAGGCAAGGCGTCTTAGGTTAGAGGTGCAACGACTGTTCGTGTCACCGTCACGGAGGTTGTGGAAGTTATCGTGGGAGGCTATTGAGATGCGGCAGCGACGTTCGGTGATGCTGCGGTTTGGGAGCAGTGGTGGCTGCCTGCGCACGAATAGTGGCAAAAGTAGGGTTGCAAGGATGGTGTCGACTATGGTTTACAGCATGCGGTGATTCGCGTCAAAATTATGGTATGGTGGGGGTGTTTGGAGGTGCGGTAAGGTGCAAACGAGGTGCGATGGTGAGTTTGTTGGCTATGGGAGAGGGTTGGGCGATGACGGCTTGAGGTAGTAAGGATTTAGGGTTTGACGGTGGCGGTTAAGGCTAACCAAGACATGTGACGAGGCTTGAGGGGCTGGAATATAGGTGGTACGGGACGAATGTAGTGGAGTAGAGGAATGAGGATTGGCGGCTTGTATAATGGAGGAGATGGTGGCGGCTTGGGGCGTTTTGAAGATGAGGCACGGTGAGGTGCTGGTTGGCTTGCATGGTGGCGGTGTGGTGGCTAGGTGTTGGTGGGGGGCGTTATGGAGTTGATAGTGAGGTTTACACCAAGTTACCTTTAAGTACTAGAAACAATAATTAATAAATTGATAACAGAGAAATTTCTTCTTTATCTTTATCCCTTAGTTGGAGAACTTTAATCTTGTCAACTTGAACAAAGCTCTGGAAAACCCAATACATGCAAGAATGCATAGAAAATGAAGAATTTTTTTATTATTTAAAAATAAGAATTTTTTTATATTAGTATGTAAAAATACAATACAAAAGGAACTTTTTTATTTTTTAATCTTTATATGAAATGAAATCATGAGATGATGAAGCAATAAGAAACATCACAGGAAGATAAAAACAGAGAACTTACAAATTTCTAGGATCCATATAAAATTTTAAAATATAAACCATACCTATACTGGTTCTTCTAGAATGAGTCTCATTTCTAAATGCTCTTTGCTTCTCAGTTTTAAATTGACTTCTCCTTTCTAAATGCTCTTTGCTTCTCAATTTTAAACTGAGTGTTGACAGTAAGATAGGGAGATCGATATTCTCTTTTCTCCTTCTCAATTTTTTTGTGTGCTCTCTTTGTGCTCCTCTTTTTTTGCTCTCAATGATTTATTTTTTTTTTCTCTAAGTGATCAGTAGATCTTTTTAACATAAGAGTAGTTACCACCTAAGTGAATCCTCTTTTTTTATTATTTTATTTATTTTTATTCTGAAATTAGTTCAAAGCAGTTTTGAAAGATTGAATCTTTCTTTTTTCTTTTTTTTATTATTATTAAAGATGAAGTGTAGATGAATATGGGATGAAACAGTTTGAAAACGGTCATATTTATTTTTATTTTTTATTATTGTGAAATGGAGAACATAGGTGGTTTAGAGCAGTTTTAAGATTAACTGATTCTCTTTTTATTATTATTATTATTATTATTATCTTTATTTTTTTGTGGGAAGTTGAGATTGAGTGGGAAGTTATAGACAGTTGAGGGAATTTTTTTTTAATTTGTATTTTTTCAAATTCTTCTATTATTTTTTTTTTAGTTCTTTTCTTTTATTTTTTAAAGAGAGGTGTTTTGGAATATCTCATTATCTATTCTTTCGCTCATATTTTATCTCTCGATCAATCTTGCACAATTTTGAACAATCTTAAACATAACATAGCTCACAGAACCAAATCATCAATTTTTTTATATTTTTTATTTTAATTTTTTATATTATTATTTATTATTACATAAGAAACCCTTTATTCACATTTTTTTATTTTAATTTAATTTTAAAAAAATATTTACCCGGACGAAATCGACTGTTGACAAACATCCCAATCCTTTTATTTGGACAATCTAAATATATATATATATATATATATATATATATATATATATATATATATATGTGTGTGTGTGTGTGTGTGTGTGTGTGTGTGTGTGTGTAACCAAAGCATTTAAAAATTTTCATTTTTCTTATGCTTTCTTAAAAATTGGGTTTGGATGAAAAAGATAAAGAAGAAATTTTATTCCTATAAGGGATAAAGAGTGAAGAGTTTTAGAAGATGAAGAAGTAGAATTTATACTTTTTTTAAGATGAAGAGTTTTTAAAATCTTTTGAAGAAGAAGAATGAGAGGATTTAGAAGAATTACCTTGGTGTGGCTTTTCCTCTTCCTTCTTAACCTTAGTTGAAGCATTACATGTGTCGCATTTTTCAAAGGCCTTTCTCCTTTTTACTTGATTTTCCACTGTGGAAACTTGTTGGAAAATTTCACTCAAAGAATAATGATGTTGCAATTTTACCTCCTCTTAGACATCTTTGCTCAGGCCATTAAAAAAATATATCCATTTTTCTCTTTACACCATCCTCCAAGTCACATTTAATAAGGAGTATTTCTATCTCTTTATAATACTTTTAGACCCTTGCCTTAGCTTTTGAAGTTAACGAATCAAATCATTATTTCATGTAAAAGCATTAATCTTTTACTACTTTCTTCATGTTCACCCTTGTGATTGTGTCTTCTTCTCTTTTTGATGTGTAAATATCCTTTAAATCTTTCTCAAAATTTGTATAAGATCTTGAGGACCTTCTTTCTATTTTATCTCTTCTTGCATTCATAAGATTCTTTAATTGTTTCATTTGTTGCCTCATCTATTCAAGAATCTCTTGATCCTTAGGACTCAGACATCTCCAAAAATTCCCATGAAAACTTACAAAAAAAGTTCAAGACAAAAAAAGCCCCAAAAACTACCAAAAGAAGTGTAATGGTCAGTAAAAAAATGTCCTGATCACTCTCTAAGTGTTTTCACTCAAGTGTATGGGCTTAGAATCTAAAAGAAATGAACGAATATGAAAAGGTTAGCTACACTCAATTCAATCAAAAAGAGAAGTCCAAGTTATCTCAAATTATGTCCTAAAGTTCAAATCAAGAAATACTATCTCAAGTGAAAAGATGAAGCAAATCTAAGCGCACGAAACCTTTAAAATTCTGAAAATTATGAGACAAAATGAAAAGGAATCCAAAAACACAAAGTGAAATGATCAAAAAGAAAGGGCACACAAAACATTATACAACTTATATGACAAAATTGACTCAAATGCAAAAAGCTTGAAAAAGTCTCAAAGAAAGCCAAAATTCAAGCAAAAACTTTAGCCATTGGATTCATGTTAAATGTTCTTATAGAAGACACTTACAATATACACATCCAGAAAAAAACCCACACAAAATGGCTGAAATAATTCGTGCAACCCTGAGGGAAGTTAAAAAGAAAAATTATTCAAGAATTTAGTACAAACTACCCATTTTTGAGAGATTTTTGTTCTAAATTTTGCCAAATGTTTCTTTCGATTTTTTTTCAACTTTTCTTGGATTTTTCAACTTTTCTTGGATTTTTCAACACATATATGTTGCATTAATTCAAAGTAAGAACCCCATGAAATTTATTTTTGAGTTTATGATTCTTGAAAACAATTTCCAAAAGATAACCAAAGAAAAAAAATTACAACACTTGAATCTTAATGATTATGGGTTTCAAATCTTCCAAACATGTTATCTTAAGAAAACTTTCAAAATGATATTTTAAACTTTTAAAAACTCTAGAAAAAATTAAGAAAGAAATAAGAACTCAATGAAACAAAAAAGAATACAAGAACGCAAAATTAACCAAGCATCACTATAATACCCATTTCCTAGAAAAAAAAAGTTTGGCCAATTTTGAAGATTTGGACACAATGACTTGATTAATATAGTAAAGTTATGAAACAAAACAAAAAAAAAACATTGAAAACAACTTAAATATGATTCATCCAACGAGAAATCGAACAAGAAAATCAAAATTCACATCTAAATAGAATTGGGTTTCAAACTCATTCTTGAAGAACACTTACTTTGAATGTGATGAACACCTCCTTGGAATGGGCTGATCTTGTAGCTCTTGATACCGAATGGTATGACTTGATATGTATTTTTAGAATGTTGGGAGGATCTTTATCTACTCAAAAGTAGATGAAGGAGAAAACCTCCATGGGAGAAGAAACATTCAAGGCATAACAAGAAGCATTCATGAACATAGGAGATAATTACCATTCGGTAATGCAAGAAAATACATAAGGAAACAAGAAGAAGTAAAAGAATGAAAGTAAAAATGGATTAAAGAGTGGAAAAATGGAAGAACACACAACCTTTAATCAATAGTTCCAAGGATTCACCACTTCAAAAACTTCTCAAGATAAAAACCAAAACAAAATAAGAGACAACTCTAACTCTACAAATTCTTATGAAGAGATTTCATTCAATTTCAAATTCATTCTTATCATTTCAAAGAGAGAAACCATACATATATAGATGGAAATTTCATCCAAGAAAAGAAGAAGGGACGTGAAAGTGTAGTTAACTTTGTTAACTCACTTAACTACATTTAACAAAAGTAATCCCTTGAAATTAGGGAATGCACATGGTCGTTTCCTAGATTTAAGGAATTTAATGATTACAAAATGATTAATACAACAACAAAAGAACAAAGAAAATGATTTTTGAGGAAGGGAACTTAGTATAGGTACATTTGCGAAAAGATAGATTTTGTTCTTTGAGAAAATTCAAACTAAGTCCCAGAGGAGATGGTCCATTTAAAATCCATCGAAAAATTAATGATAGTGCATACTTGTTAGAAGTCCCAAAGGATTATGGAGTAAGCCTTGTATTTAATGTCTGTGATCTAACTCCTTTTGTAGGGATGAAGGTTGAAGACTGAGTATAGATAATTTTCAAGAGGGAGGGTATGATGAAGGACCATCCGGGACACTACATATTGGTCCAATCACAAGAAACATGGCCAAGAGAATGGAGAAGGAAGAAGACATGCAGAAGGCTTATGTTTTATGGAAAGTGATTTATTAAAAGATCTTCCTTCTTCATACATTTATGCAAAAATTGTATAGAGTATTATAGGATTTATTTTGGGCCTTGTATTTGGGCCAAAGAGTAGACTAGGTTGTCTTGAATTTTTGGGCCTTGTATTTGGGCCAAGTCCTAACCCTAAAAATAAGAAATCTAGTGCCTAGGGCAAGGGAGAAGGGCTTAGTTGGTGCCTTTCTAAGGCTTATGTAGTGCTAAAGTGGCACCTTCTTTCGGAGCTTAAGTGTGTCATGTCATCAATCCATGCCAAGGCCATATTTCACCTTGTCAATGGAGAAGATCCTATCCATTCTTAGCTTGACAAGCGCCAACTCCTCATTGGAGAGGCTTAGGTTAGGGTATGGGCTGCCTAAACTCTATAAATAGAAGCCTAATATAATTTAGTTTTTAGTTCTGAATAAGTAATGAAATACTGGTCAATTCTTGCCTCTTCACTCTTGTTAGAAAACTCTCTTAAGAGTAGTTTCTTTTCTAGACTTGCTCTTTTTTCCTTTTAAGTGTGTTGGTTCATCTTCATATTAATTCACACTCAAACTCCATTTCAAAACCTTCAAACTTCTGTATTTCTGTTGCACACTCATGAACTCACATCATCTACAACATTCATCCATCAAAGAAGCTAATTGAAGCATACAATGGAGCTAGAAATCGAAAGGTTTTATAGTTGTGTTCAATTAGAAAACTAGAAGAGAGTGCACAAATTTTGTATACATCTATGGAAAATAGTTCTCTATAGTGAGCAGGTATGATCTATTGATCACTACTAAGGAAATTTATGTATTTTAGCCAAGGGTGGCTTGTTAAAAAATACTTGCTTAAGCTCGGAGTGGATTGCGAAAGAATACTTTGTGAAGCAAAGAGTGACTTGTGAAAGAATACTTGGTTAAGCCAGGAGTAGCTTGTGAAAGGATACTTGGTTAAGCCAATTGTTACTGGTGAAAGAATACTTGGTTAAGCTAAAAGTGCCTTGAGGAAATAATACTTGAATAGGGTTAGCCAATAGTGGCTGGTAGCCAAAACAATATTCAAGGTGTTAACTAGGAGCAAATATGAGCCTGAATAATACTCAAGGGGTTAGCCAAGGCCATGAGTCTAAATAATACTCGTATTGTACTTTACTACACTAGTTTGCTTAGTGAAACTCAATCTATTGATTGAGAACTAGATGTAGCATGTGTGGTCAGATGAACCAGTATAAAAATACCTTGTGTATTTGTTTTTTCCCTTTATCTCTTTATATTGCATTGTATTATCGTATGTATTTGGGATGCTTGTGAGGATACATGTTTAAGACATTTTAGCCAAGTAAACTAGTTAAGCTATAAAGTGGGTTTGTTGTACTCTATTTGATGTAAAAGCCTCTATTTGATCATTTGTCATACAAAACTATCATATGAATATTTATCATCAGACCATATTTTCACAAAGGCTTTAAAAGTTAATCAAAAAACAATTCAACCCTTCTTGTTTTTTCCTATTTTCCATATCTTGTGAAATTATATTGTTTACCCTTGTCACTATTAGATATAATCTTAGGTGTGGACTAGTTATCTTCCAATCATATGTAAAAGCCTCATTTGATCATTTTTCATACAAAAGTATCATCTAAATACAAATTTTTACTGATGTATTAATTTTTATTAATGTTGCAGGTATTAAGGATATAAGGATTGTTGTTGTGGTATGAAACATCTTTATGGTATGGAGAATGAGAAATCACACTAGATTTAAAAAAAAAAATGAACGTTTAAAGTGCTCACAATGAAATTCAATGGTATATAGAAAAAAAATAAGTAATTGTTATAAGAAAAGAACAAATAATGATGTTACAAATTTTGGTATTTTGATATTTAAACGAGGCCAAGAAAAGATATTAAAGTTTGTCAAGTTAATTGGTTGAGGTCAAGTGCAAAGCGGGTTAAAGTCAACACGAATGATGCTGCTCGAGTTTGTTCAAGATATGCAGATGGTAATGGCGTATTTCAAGATAGTCATGGGGGAATACATTGGGGTTTCTCTACCTATTTTGACTATTGAGAATGTATGCATCCTTGGTTTTAAAAGGCTATGGCTTGAATATGATTCTATGATGGTCATTCATGCTTTTTCTAATAAACTACTTGTTCGTTAGAGTTTGAGGGGTAAATGGTTGAAGAGCACTCAAATATATAGTGAGATGAATTTTAAAGTTTCACACATTTATAGATAAGACAATAGGTATTAGCTAATTTTGGAATCGTTAATAAGTAGGATTTTACTTAGTTTAATGTTTTTGCATCTTATTATTAGTATAGATTTTTCTGGAAATAGGTTTGGCCTTGCAAAATTTAAATTCGGTTGATTAGTTTTATAGGAGTATTGTTTGTTTCTCAATTGGTTTGATTTAGTTTTCATGTGTTTGTATTTAACTTTTCTTTTTATAGTTTTTACATATGACACATGATTGATGACTTTGAGGTAAGTAGAATGTGAAAATTTCATAATAAAGCTTATGTGAGTTTAGTAAATTATTTAAAAAGTATTAATATTGATGTTATGATTAATACTCAAAGAAACCAATTTATTTATTAACTTTGTGTAATACCCTAGAAAATAGCTGTGGAATAAAAATTAACCTAGAATTTAATTTTAGAGATAAATAAGATAATACCTATTTTTTTTAACAGAAGAGTTGTTTAAGTAAATAAAAGATAATTATTTACTTTTTATTTTTATAGTAACCACCAACTCTCTCTCCCTAAAAAGATATTCTGTTTTACTCTAATAAAAACTACCAACTCTCTCTCTAAGATATTCTATCTCTCTAAGAAGATATTATATTTTATTCTAATAAAAATCACCAATTCTCTCTAAGAAGATATTTTATTTCTCTAAAAAGATATTCTGTTTTATTTTAATAAAAACTACCAACTCTCTCTTTTTAAGAAGATATACAGTTTTATGAAAACCACCATCTCTCAAACAATTTCTCTTTAAAGTTTCTACCTTCTCTCTAGATTTGTGATCTCATATGTTATCAGATTGACAATCATAGGACACTCCTAGATTCCTAGCGTTGAGTAGTTCAAGAGTGTCCGATCAGATTCTTAAACAAAGTTACGTTGTCTGTGATTTTAGGGTTTTTGAGTATCTCTACTCTATAGAGGTAAGGGAAGCTAGTTGCATGTATGTTTTTATAAATGTTTGTCTCCTTTGAAATATAAAATTTATTTATTTTGTGAATTTGGGTAAGGGAAGCTAGTTTGAATATTTTTAATAAATATTATAATTACTTTTTTTATTATATATGAATTTGAATTGAATGGAATGAATGTTTATGAATGGTACGATGTAGTATCAATGTTTGTGAATGATGTGGTGTGTGATCGAGACATAATATCTTCAGGAAAGGAGATACCCGTGTTGAGATTATTAGGATGTGCATTGTTTGGGGATTCTAAGGAGGTATCCTGATTCTACTGGTACATTGGATTCATATAGATGAAGTTTACCAGTTGGTGAAGAGTCGAAGGAGGTTCATATGGTCCTGTCCGAGGTTTGAAATATGAGCCCGATCGGAATAGGACAAATGGATTAACCCTGTGCATATGGAAACTGTACCCGAGGTTTGAAATAGGAACTGATCGGGACAGACTGTATCCGAGGTTTGAAATATGAGTTGATCGGAACAGATGGATGATATATGACAGGTGCACACCTCTTGAGTTTAACTCAATGCACTAGTGTCTTCCGGAAGTAGGGAAGTAGAGAGTCTAGTGTCTTTGTTTGTGAGTCAGTATATGTATGATGTGAGATGAATTATGAAAGATTGAATTGTTGTTGTTTTGTTGAGATAGAAATCCAATTTATGAAAATATATATTATTTTGAAAACTCTCTAGCTTACCCTTCTTTTTGTGTGTTGTTTGTTTTGTTTTTAAAACTGCGATGATCGTGTATATTACACGGGAGCAGAGAATTTGACAGGTGGTGTAAGTCCCAGTAAATTGTGATGGAGAAGCTTCATTTTTATTTTATTTGTAATTTTACAAAGATATTTTATTAAATCTTATACGGAGAAGTATAATTTGAAATACATGATGAATGTATGAATTTTTATATTCAAGTTTATTATATAAATTTTTATGCAATAAAGTTTCTATTATATGAAAAATATGAAATGTTACAACTTTGTATATTTATTTTAAATAATAAGTGAGCAGAATATTATATATATATATATATATATATATATATATATATATATATATATATATATATATATATATATCTAAAAAAATTATATTTGCAAAAATTATGTTGTTCGAATAATCTAATAAAACATACTATTTTTAAATTAAATTACATGTTAATGTTTTTTTATACAATATGTGTATATATAAGGGTCGTTATCTTTATGGTCCCAAAACCTACATTGCGAGGAACAACTTATTGCAAGATTTTTTTAACGAAATATAGTTCTGTTTTGGCAGTAAAGAAACATAGTTTCAAAATTGTTTTACTGATTTTATATAAAACTTCAATTAGAATATATGGGTCATATTTTATCACTATACAATCAAAGACATGCCACACGCATAAGAGAAATACTATAAACATAATTCACAATTCTAACGTCATAAATCCAGTTTGTAATCTTAATATAAACATAATTAATAATTAAGAGTTACAAGTCCTATCTCAATCTCTATCTATACACACACACGGTTCAAACGTCAGTTCATTCCCGGAAATATCTTACCACGAATCCATTATTAACTGTAACCGTGGAACAGCATAGATAATTTAAACCCTGACCCTGTAAATTCAACTACTACATATTTTCATTAAGCTATAATTAATAATCATGTAGCATGAGATATGTATCCATCATTCTGGGTTTTTTTGCTCCACTGAGGATTGGCTAACAATGACTTTCTTGTTAACATCATTCTTCGAGGAAAGCCCTACACTTTGTACAAAATTTTGTTTCCTCCGACTGAGAAAGACCCCGAACATGGTCCCCAAAGAAAATGTAAAAATTGTCCTCAGCATAGTTTCGTTGGATCCTTATAACTAATTTGAATCTTTAGCACAAAAAGCATACAGGTGAATGAAAACGTGATAGCAGAGAAGCCCTTATAGATGGCCATAGCTTATATAATGCAAGAACTTTAAAATTAAGATGCCAGATCCTTTCTTCAAGCCCGTCCACATACAAACTTCTGGTTCTGAATTGTCAAAATAGTGTGATTTTAGGAAGAGAAATTTATATATACTTATATTATAATAATAATAATAATAATAATATTATTATTATTATATTATTATCTCCTTAGCACAATAAGAAATGCGGGGCGATTTATTATTATTATTATTATTATTATTATTATTATTATTATTATTATTGAGAGAACACAAAAGGAAAAATTTACCACATGTTGCTAAGAGAAAAAATAATAAATCAAAAATCAAAACAAAATGCATTTCAAATTTTGATAAAAAAAAAACAAAAATGTGTCCATTGTATGACTGACATGCGGCATTCTCTATGCACACCACGTGGGATACTCATCATTTGTTGTGTGTCTCTCTTCAAAATAAATCCTAAAACATTCACGCAGGGTCTCCCCAAACTTCACTCAAAATCTCTGCAAATATACCTATATGTTATGTTTCAAGGTTTGTCCAAATTGTGTCATACACTACACTTTAAAGTAATTTTCTCTCTCTTAAAGCGTACAACACTTTCCAATTTGTGAAACTTTATTTAGGAGACTATCTCTGCTAGTCACTCTCATGGGATGTCAAATACATGCATTGCATTTGGTATTTGAGTTGTTGTTTGACTTAAGCAGTCACTAAAAGAGGCAAGATCTAGAGTTTAAGAAAGAGAATCGGTAAGATCCACACCATGCTTTCATTTTGATTTTAAAATTTTAATTTTCAAATTTCAAAAAACATGTTTCTACATTATGTCAAGTTAATTAGGTTGTTTGTTGGTTCCACAAGGACTTGTCCATACAACTTAAACTATAACTACTTTGGAAAAAAATGAATATTTAATTATCATTGTTGATGATCTTCTTTTTATGGTCTAAGTTTATCTTTTTTGGGCAAATTTTTTAAGTCCAAACATATTAATGGTTAAAGTTCATCCTATTTGGACAATTGGGGTTTCAAAATTTGATTTCATTAACGAAATTATAAAATGTTGCAGTATTTATATGTCTTCAGTGATGTTTCACTCATTATGCTCCTTTCTTAAATTTTGGCTACTAGAGTACTGTGACTGCAATATGCCTACATTGCAAATGCAAAAGCAAAACCACTCCACAAATAAAGTGAGTCTAGAAAAGGAAAATTAGAATGTCATCGGAAGGGTTATTCGACTTTGGATCGTCACAGATTTCACTAAAGAAAAGTTTTCATTTTCAATGGAGTTGGTTCTACAAGACAAGGAGATAATATATTATTTTATTAAAATTCCTATTGTGAGGTTGATTGTAATGTTTGTACTCAAAATGATTATCGTATGTGTTTTCTTTTAGGAAGTTCCAATTCATGTTTCAATTAGAAGAACCATTAAGCATGTCACTGATGATTACGTCTAGGGTTGCATCTGTAATACAACAATATACTCATACTCCAAAAAGTTTTTTTTTTTTTTTAAATGCAACAAGTATGTCATGAAAGTTATATCTAGGTAATCCTCATTTAGTTAAAACAATTTTATTTGTACTACTGATTTGGTTTTAAAATGGTGTTCTTATGTTATAAATATTTGTATTTCAGGTATAAGATCAAGGTTCATGATACATGTCAGGATGAGGCACCTAAGGAACAAGAGGAAGAGAAGCATAAAGAAATAAAAACAAGGAGCATGGTTGGAAAACAAAAAGAAGAATTAAAGAAGCATTTTCAAGGAGCAAAAACAAGAGGAAGAATTAGGATTTTTGAAGAAGAAATAGAAAGAACAAAGCAAATGGACCTCTTAAAAATAGAAGAAACTTGAGATAAGTAAAGAATTAGAGGGAAACAACTTGAGAGAAGCTCCTTGATCCTTGGACTCTACAAAAGAGGTGCCACCCATGTGCAAGAGTGTCATGTCATCTTTAGTCATCATTACATTCCTTATACTTAGTTAAGTACCATTATTACATTCCTTGTAGTTAGTTAACTACCTAGTACATTTTCCTAATTTTTAGAAGATTAGTGGAGTTAACTTTAATTAATTTTTGTTAATATTTTTTGCTCTTCACACTCTTTCTTAATCGAAATCTACCTCTATATGAAGGAGTGTTCTTCATTGTAAAGATCATAAGGAAGTGAATAAGAAATAGTCTTTGGGGTTTCTTTGAGAATTTGAGAGTGTCACTTCTCTTTGTTCGAGTTCTTATCTTGAGAAACTTTCTCAAATGGTAGATCTTCGTGCACTCATCCTTAGAGATTCATCACTAAGGTGGTGTGTTCTTTCCCTTTATTCCTCCTTTGAACCATTTTAGTTTCTCTTTTACATTGTTTTGTTGTTCCTTTCTTTTATTTACACCATTGTCGAATGCTTTCTTCTTCTTATACTTCTATTGTTGTGCCATTAATGTTCTTCATTGGTTGGCTTTTGATTTTCATCATCTAATGAGTTGATCTAGATCTTATACACCTTCAAGGAATCATGTCAAATAGTATCAAGAGCCAAAGAATCAACCAAACGCATGGAGATGTTCATCACCATCAATGAAGGTGTTCTTGAAAAATGGGTTTCAAACACCATTCTTGGTGCAACGTGATTCTTGTTTTTCTTTGAGTTTTCTCGTTGGCCGAATCATCCCTATCCTATATACATCACTTTTTGTTTTGTTTCAAGTTTCATCCATAATCAAGTCATTATATCCATTTCTTGGTCGATTATGTAAAATAAGGTTTAGACCGAGTTCAAGAGGGGGGGTGAATTGAACTTTCAAAATCTTTTCGCAAATCTGATTTGTTCTTGAAGTAGAGAATGAAAATTCTTAATTCAATCAATTAACTCGTATAAATCTGGACTGTCCAGTAAACAATCAATTGTGCACAACGGAAATTATTGAATATAAACCCAGAAAAACAGTTTCAGTGTATAAATGTTTTAACCCAGATTCAATATGATTAAACACAATCCAGTAGATTAAAAACAATCCAGAAACACAGTTGATTCAGATATATGAAAACAGATGTTCAGAATATAATCAACTATATGATCAGATTTTAATCCAGTCAATTTAAATGATCGCAGTAGTTTAATAAAAGAAATCAAGAAGAGTAGGGAGAAAAGCAAGAACACAGAATTTTTATCCTGGTTCACCTTCCACAAGGGCTACGTCCAGTCCTTTGCAAACTAGCAAAGATTTCCACTAAACAGATCACAAGATCAGTTTACAACCCTTGCTCCCAGCAAGTTACAAACTGCTCCCAACAGTAAACCCACACCTCACTGAACCCCTCAGCTAGTGTGTAACCAGTGCAGAAACCCACTGCACCACAACACTTGTAGTCCGCAAGCTACATTGCTCCCCGCAGCACTCACCCTCTACTGAACCCCTCAACAGATGTGAGACCAGTGCAGAAACCCACTACACCAACTCATTACAAACCCAGTAATTGAAAACAGCAAACAGATTACAGATCAATAGGATCAGAAAAGATCACAGAGTACTTCTACACAAAACAGATTACAAAGAATGAAGATCAGGTGTAGAAGACTTAGCTTTGGTCCAGAACCAAAGTAGCAAGAACCTCACTTCAAGGATGCTTTAAAGATTCACGTTCTTGGAGGTTTCTTGATTTGAAAAGCTTTGCCAAAATGATGATCGCACAAAAGGGGCAATATCTCTCTTGGAAAATCTTAAGGAATGCTTTTCAAAAGTTTTTGATAACTAGGAATGATATTGCGCATTCCTTTAAATACCCAAATCAGTTTTAAAAACAACTTAGCTGTCACAATTCAATTAATTGAACAAACCATTCAATCGATTGAATTTGACCGTTAGTTTGACCCAGTCAAAGGTTTCAGTTGTAACAACAATAACTGTATTTCAGTTGTAACAGAAATAACTGTCACATTCAATCGATTGTTTTAGAAATTCAATTGATTGAAAAACCTTTTTCCAGCAAAAACAGTTTGGGTTATTTTTATTAAAAACAGTTTTAATAAAAATATTTGTGAATCTTTTTAGCACCTTTGAAGTGATGAACCATGCCACTCACGCTTAAGGACTAAGCCAATCACCAACACACAAATCCAACCAAGGACCAAGACCTAATCACCCAACTATCTTCATGTTGGCACAAAGTCTTCACTTGAACAATTCTGGTCCAGGTTGGTTCCAACAGATTCTTCATGAGGCAGTCTTCATCAGCTTCACATGCTAAGCCATGGTGCTCACAATATTGACTTCATCAAATCACATGCTTAGCCTTGGTGCTAACAGATTAATCTGACAAAATTTTTTTGCTAAGTATGGGTATGATGTTGATGCTTGATTAATTTTATGTTCTTGTGTTCTTATTCTTTCTTAGAGTCCTTGTTTCTTTCTTTAATTTTTTTAGTCTACAAAAGTTTCTAATATTGTTTTGAAAGGATACTTGAGAGGAAATATGTTTTTAGAAGATTGAATATCCATAAACATTTAGAAGCAAGTGTGTGATTATCTCCACGATTGTCTTTTAGAATTGATTTATAAGAACCAAAACTCAAAATAAATTTTCATGGGACTGCTATCTTGAATGAACGAACAATATAGGTTGTGAAAAACAAAAGAAAATTGCAAAAAAATAAAAATAAAAACCAAGCCAAAATAAATTTATGTAAAATTATGATCACCAAGTGTTTGATAAAAGGTTGTTTATGTGTAATTTGGCCTAATTTCTTGATTCAATTTTCATTATGACTTCCTAAGGGTAATGCTGAATTGTTTCAACTCTTTTGTGTGAGATTGATTTTCTCAATTGTGTGCCTCTTTTGGCTTTCCATTCAAGGTTTAACATGAATCCAATGGGTGGAAATTTTGCACCAAAATCCACCCTTCTTTGAGTCTTTTCCAAACTTTTTCTTACATTTCTTTGGCAAATTGTCATATTAAGTGGTTTAATCTATGATGTGTCTTCTTATTTTAAGTATTTTCAGTTTGTCTTTGTTTGTTTCCTCATAGTTTTTGTATCATAAAATTCAGAAATTTCAAGAATTAGTGCATCTTGAGCCATACATCATTCACTTGAGAGATACTATTTCTTGATTTGAACTTGAAACTATTTATGGAGACATTTTTTATTTTTTTATCCTGAGGAATTGAGTGTGGCCAAGACATATTTCTGTCTTTCTACATCTTGTGAGTGAGTGGTATAAATACTGGAGTGAAAACACTTGAGGAGAAATTACAATAAATTTTATCCACTAACAACTCAACTTTTGTCTAATTTTGGTTGTTTTTCCTTCGTATTTGTAGTAACAGCTGGCTCTAGAAGGGGGATTGAATGGAGCCTGAACTCAATTCATTATAAATAGAAACCACCAACCAAGGCAAAAATATATAAGCACAGATAAAGAAATTTTATACTAGTTCACCCTAATCTCTTAGGCTACGTCCAATTCTCCCTTAAACAAATTGTTCAAGAGATTTCACTATTTAGCAAATAGTTACAACGAGTACACAAACCTCTCCAGGTTACAACGAGTACACAAAACTCTCCAGGTTGTCACGAGTACACAAACCTCTCCAGGTTATACTAGTCTCAATCTCCCCTTAAGATCAAGACCACTCAAGAATTAAAGAAACACTCTCTAAGGAGAGAACAATGAAAGCTCACAAGGGTTTACTTCACAATGGTGAAGAATTACACAATTGTTTCACACAACCCAAAACTTTAGATGCTCTTAATAGCAAATTGACAATAGACCCTCAGTATATTTTCTTCAATGTATTATATGATGTATTTCTCTTTTTACTTCTTCTTATTTTTTTTTTCAACTTGAACTTGCTCCTCTATATGTAGCTTTTTAGAAACTAGTCGTTGAGATGCTTGAATAGAGCAATCTTGACTTTCTGATATATAGAGCTCAAACTGGAAATATTTCTCTAATTTTCATATTGCATTAAACTTGATTAAGTCTGTATCGGAGATAATTTAAAATAATATAGAGAAATTATATCTGGGATACTCATAAATAATTTGAATAATTTCTATTATGAACAGATTTGAACGTTAAAACACATCATGATATAAAATCAATTAATCACATCTAAATACTCCATAATAATTTTGAATAATTTCTATTATGAACAAATTTGAACATTAAAACACAATATGATATAAAATCAATTAATCACATTTAAATACTCCATAATAATTTGAATAATTTCCATTATGAACAAATTTGAACGTTAAAGCACATCATGCTATAAAATCAATTTAAATCAAATCAATAACATAAAAGTAAATAATAGAAAACTTATCTCTTCATGGATCATGTGTCTGCTGCTTTAATAATAATAATGTTAACTGTGCAATGTATATAAGTCATCAAATATAAATGTATACTTGGGTTTTGTTATCATCAAAACTTTATCAAATGATTTGATCCTCTAAAGGGACTTTGGACCGTCTAATGTTCAACAGTTTAGTGGTGAGTCTAATCTTATTCTCTATAAGGAATGGGAGACAAAAGTGAATCAAATTGTATTTTCTAAGTTTAGTGGTGAGTCTAATCTTATTGTCTATGAGGAATGGGAGAGAAAAGTGAATCAAATTGTATTTTCTTTTGATTTTAAAGATAGGGAGATTTTGAAACTTGTAGTCTTAGATTTTGAGGGTTGTGCTTTATTTTGTTGGAAAAAATATCAAAAGGATATGTTTTAAGGTAAAAAACCTTTAATTACTATTTGTCTTGATTTGAAAAATGCTTTAAGATAAATTTTATTCCTTCCACCTTAAAAAAATATTAATCCTCTAACTCAAAAGGCTAAGACAAAGTTCAAAAGGTGTATAAGAATTCTACAAAGAGATGGAAATGGTCACAACAAAGAGTGAGTTAGAGGAAAGTGTTGAAGCTAATACAACAAGGTTCTTGAATAGTCTCAATCAAGAAATTCAAGATGTGATGGAACTCCAATAACATAACACTTTAGAGGAAATTTTACACCAAGCAATGAAGGTGGATAGGACACTCAAGAGGCATCTTGGCTATCAAAAATATGTCTCTTGCAACTCTCTTAAGGATTGGAAAGAAGAAGGCAAGTAACTCCAAGGTAAGTATTATAAACATTCTTCTTCTTATTCAAAAGAGAATAAGAATCTTTCATCTTCTTCTTATTCAAAAGAGCATAAGAATCTTTCATCTTCTTATAAATATTTTAACCATTCCTTATCTTCTTTCTCTAAAATTCATGTCTCTTCTTCTTCACCTAAACTCAAATTTGAATAAAGAACAAGGTTTATCAATGTTTCAAATGTTAGGGATATGGACATAAAACTTTCAATTATCCAAATAAAAGGGTTATGGTGATGAAGAATGGAGAAATAGAATCCGATGGAGAGCTCCCTTGATGCTTTGCTTCCATGAGCTCCATGTGATGAAGTGGAGCCTTGGAGAAGCTTTTTCACTGATTGGAATGGAGAGGAAGCTCCTTGAATGATGCGGAATAAATGTATGATGTAGTGAATTTCATAAGTTAGGCTTGAGCAATGAAGAAGATCATGAAGCTTGCGGAAGAAGATTGCAAAGGAAATGGTGAACTAGGTGGAGTAGGATTCTTGGTAGAGGTTAGTCCAACTACCGAAGGTTTCTCTAAGTCTTTCTCAAGAAGAGAACTCAAAAAAGAGATTAACACAAGGGCAGAAAATTCTACAGCATTTCATTATGTGAATAAAGCTCATTTGTACATTGCCTACACGGTTATTTGTAGAAGGAAGGAGATGGAGAAGCTTGTAGGAGAAGCCCTCCAAACCTAGCTTATATGAGAGGCTTCTAATCCTAACTTTTATGACAAGCTTCTAACCTAGCTTTTATGATAAGCTTTTAACCCTAGCTTCTATGACAAGTTTGTCAAACCTAGATTGGACCCAAGGTTCTCACAAGGAGAGAGCTTCTCCCATACATTGAACACGCCAACATTATTTATGGGCCTCAACGCCCGACACTTACACTACATGGCCCGAAAATCTATTCTACTTGACCCAAATACATGGCCCAAATTATTCTAAACTATTCTAAACAATTTATACAATTTAGAAGACTTCTCCTTTATGCTCTATTTTCTCGAAAGTGATTTCTTCAGATTTGCATTTGGGCTCGAGCAGCTGATTGAAAGCTCAAACAGGCTGAGATGGGCCCAATCTTCTGGAAAGCTCTTGATTCACCCTCTGTCTCTTTATCCTCTTTATTCTTTGATTAATATAGTTGGGGCGTATTCCATCATCCCCTCCCTCTTGAAAGGGATCTGTCCTCAGATCTTGCAATGTGTCAAGAACAAAAGCTTTATTATTATTATTTTATTCATGTTACCTTCTCAGGTCAAACACCATTCTGTAAAAATATGAAAATAGTAAAAAATGACATATATACAAAACATTTAAGAATGAGAGTAAAATTCTCAAGAAACAAACTCCCAAGGTCGAGGTACTCCTTACTAGATGATGGACAAAGATTTCTGGCCAATTCACTTTTTATTGTATTTTTCTTTGCTCACATGACGTTGCTTACTATTTTGATCTTCCTGTTTAATTACAAGCAACACATCACAAGGTTTTTCTATGAGTGAGGGTTTTGTGTCATTGTCTAACTCAGGCCTAAACACATATTTTTCTTTATACAATTCCTTACAAATATTTTTTGTGAAGGAGTAGTTTATTTCATTATTGAGTTCACCTCCATACAAGATTTCTTGTTAGTCACTTCCTCTAAATATTTGTCTAAAGAAGAGAAGTGTGTGCTTGTTTTAAAGCCAGCAGAGATTCCTCTTGCCTTTCTAGTTCTTTTTTCTCTCTCATTTTCCTTTCTATTTCTTTTTCAATCTTTCTATTTAATTTTTCATGCCTAAGCTCCATATCTTTAAGTTCTTGATATAGTTGAACTAGACATTTTTCTGTTTTTATTTGATTTTCTATTCTCTATTTTGTTTGTAATTGGTTTTATACAACTTGTGAAGGTGATAAAGAACTTATCACAAACTTATTTTTTTGATCAGTGAAAGTGATTTTATTAGTACGATCATGGTAAATTATGTTATGTTTAAATTGACATGGTTGTCCTAACAAAATATCGCAAGCTTCTAAGGGAACTAAATCACACAAAAATATTTTCAAAATAATGTCCATAGATATCTTGACTTTCACTTGTTGATTCACAATCAGACTTCTATCCTTTTGAATCCAAGAAAGTTTTATAAGGTTGTGGATGGACTTCTATATAGAGTTTCAACAATTTAACCAACTAGATACTACAGAAGTTGTAGCATGATCCACTATCCACAGTGAGAGAACAATTTTTGTTAAAATTTTGACAATTTGTTAGGAAAATATTCTCTTTTGGGTAGTACCTACCTAATTAGAACTTATCATCAAAAGAAGTTCTCTAGAGTAAGGGTAAGCATTCTCATAACTCTCACAATCAGAATCATCACTAGTTCTTTCCTCAGTTATTTCTTCCTTACTACTATACAAATCTTGGGCCTTCATTAATATAGTCCTCATGGAAGGACATTGTGATTTAACATGACCCATACACTTAAAGCATTTAATGTCACTAGTGCGGTTGGATGCCATGTTTTCATCTTTTTTCTTAAAGCTTTCTTGAACTATGGATTTAGAAGGGTTTTCTTTAGGTTTTTCTTTCACAAATTGTCCCTCCCTCTTAAGATCTTCCTTGGGATATGAGTTAGGGTAAGAACTTCTTCCTAGTTCTTTTACTCGAGATTTGTTGTTCAATTTTTATAAAAATTTGGACTAAGTAATGGAAATCCCTATAGGGAAGAAGTTCTACCTTATCTCTTATGTCAAGGCTTAAACTACTCATGATTCTAGCCACAGTCACAGTCATATCCTCTCTGATCCTTGCACTCATCATATACTGTTTCATCTTTTTCCTACTTCTCTACACTCATGTTTCATTGACTTATGGAGTTTTTTCCATTTATTCTCAATGGTAATCAGAAGGAATGTTTCTTCGCCTAAGAACACTCTTTAAATCATTCCAATATGCTATAGTTGGCTCCTAGTGTGGGCATCTATCTCTCACTAGGGCTAAGCACTAGTGGATAGCATGGCCTTGGAAGTTAAAGGTAGCCAAACGTACATTCCTCTCTTCACTTATGTGGTAACACTCAAAAAGTTTCTCTACCATTATGTGTCCACATCATCCTTCCCATGAAAAGTGAGGTAAATCTACCCTAACTTCTTTCGCTTTTCTTTCTTTTCTATGATGGATATGAGGGTCAGGATGGTAGTAATCTCCTACTCTCAAACTATTTTTCTCTTGTTTTTCATTTTCCTCCTTAGAATGAAAACTATTAGAAGAACTTGTTCTTGATTTTTGTTTATTATCCTTCTTCCTTAAGGTCTTTTGTTCCTCCTCCACAATGGCAAATTGTACCTCAGTGTTTATTTTCAAAGATCAAATTTCATTCAAAATTTTCCTCAAATCCAAAATATTTTCACTGGACTCAATGCCACTGTGGTGAAGATAATGTCTAGACATCTTAAGTCTCTTAAAATAGACTCTCATTATAAGAAAAATCAAGTTTAGCACACTAGGGGAGACTCTCAGGAAAGTGAGGTGCATCACTAGGATAACTTAAGTATCAAGACTTTCCTATCTAGAGCCTGACCCCAATGTAATCCACAGGTCTTTCTTGCAATGAGCTCTCTAAGTTACAAACGAAGGCGACTAACAATAATTAAGTAAAAATTGATTACAAAAGTAAATCTAGTCGTGTAGGATTTGGCAATATAAAAGTAAAAATTGTAGAGAATTTGAAATGACAGAATTTAACTAGCCGGCCCTAAAGCTAAAGTTCATTGGCACCAAGGACCTTTGAGTCACATTCATTGTCTAATGTTTATTACTAATTCACTAATTAATTGTGTTTGCAACTTACAACTCAAAGAAATACAATCAAATAATTTGCCAAAAACTAAATTCCTATAATATTCCTTCCAAGTGTTTGTGAAAATTCCTCACAAGTGTTTCACTCCAAATTATGTCAAATTTGTCACTCAAATTCCAGCAACATGTTCGCGTTTTTCTTTGTGAACTCTTTTACAAGTTTGATCTCAAATCAACCCTCAACACATTGGTTACCAACTCACTCCAAGTTTCCTTGTCCAGTGTTCTAGTTCACCATCAGGCCACAAAATAAAAATGATAAAGCACAATTTGAAAGAGCACAACTCAAATGGATTATCAAATGACAAACTCAAAGAATGGGAATGAAATGACAAGCAAGAAATTAAGGCATAAAACGAAAATACAACATACAAAAGGATCAACTAGGAATGGCTCTACAATAGATTTAAAACAAAAAATAGAATTTCCAGTTCTGGCAGTGGCATTTGATCGATTTATTGCAATCAATGTATAGCGTATTTCACCAGGAAATCTTTATCTCCGATTCTCAATAGATTACTGAAGTCCCACATACAGTTTTAGGTCAAAAGGATCATGGAATCGCTCCAGATAAATTCAGAACAAAGAATGTTTTGTATCACTTTTCACAATTCTGATGTCTGAAATTTATTAGTATCAATCCAAATCGAATTTAACCACCAAAATTTTATCATACACTCTCAACATGTTGAAATAGTTCCACACAAAATGTGAGCACAAAACGGTCACTAGATCAGATGCAGTAAATCATTTACAAAGAGCAAAAGTCACTTCTGTCAGAAATTTTCAATCACTAGCATTCAGGCTTTTAACATTTATCATTTGTTTTCTATTTTGATTTAGAACGCACTTTTTTAACAGTACTTCATATACATCTTGATGTAGTAGTACACAAAATTTAAAGTCAAAATACACAGTAATTCAGCTCCAGTAAATTTTCCAAAATCCAGTGAACTTTCCACAAATGGTTTATGTACAATGAATAGAAAGCTAAGGAATTCAAGTAATTTGAACAAAACAACAAGATATTGGAATTGTAGACTCTTCAAAACTCGCTAATGATCTAATAGCAATTATTGGAACTCAAGAATGAAAAAATTAAAAGCACACAAAGGAACAACTTCTACTAGACTTTTTGTCAAACACTTAATGTTCAGGAATTTTTTTTTCACTCACACAATTGATCAAAGACCTAAACTACTAACACATGCTTATGGAATTGATGACACTATAGAATTACACATGACTTGACAACATGTATACAGATTATAAAACAAAGTTAAGCATGAAACAGCAGTACAAACCGATTAAAACATGAATGAAGACTGAAATAACATACAAAGCTTGTGGCACACCCTAGATCGCCCAAACCATATGAATTTTGGACGGTTCAAGTAGATTGAAGATGTTTGAACCGATTAATCTCAAGCAAACTCACAAATGAACAGTAGAAATACTCAAGACAATTAAAAATAGCAGTACACAACACGAAACTACTAAAAAATAGTGAATGATTGAATAAATTATCTCTTGAAGACTATAGATCTGATACCAAATGATGGAGAACACCTTTGAAGCTTTGCTTCCATGAGCTCCATGTCATGAAGAGGATCCTTAGAGAAGCTTTTGCATAGATTGGAATGGAGAGGAAGTTGCTTGAATGATGCAGAATCATTATATGATATAGTAAATTTCATGACCTAGGTGAGAGCAATGAAGATGATGATGAAGCTTTCGGAAGAAGATTGCAAAGGAAATGGTGAACTAGGTGGAGTAGGATTCTTAGTAGAGGTTAGGCCAACTACCAAGGGTTTATCTAAGTCTTTCTCAACAAGATAATTTAAAGAAGAGCTTAACACAAGTGCTGAAAATTCTGAATCATTTCATTATGTGAATCAAGCTAATTTGTACATTGCCTACACACTTATGTATAAAAGGAATGATAGAAGGAAGCAACTTGATACTTTGCCTCTTGCAACTCTATGTGTTCATGTAGGGCATGGATAAAGCTTTGCACCAAACCAATTGTGGAGAAGAGGCTCCTCTCCAATGCAGAAGCAAGAAACAAAAAAGAAACCCGTGGAGGTGATGGAGTATGGAAGAAGCTTGCGGTGGAATCTTCAAGGCAATGATGAACTAGTGGATGAAGATGTTCTTGCAGGAGGTTGGGTCAACCACCTAGAGTTCTTCAAGGCTTTCTTGGCGAAGAAAACTCATAGAAAGGCTTGAAAAATGGGCTGAAAAATGTGCAACATTTCATTACACAATTTACAACACTATGCATTCCTATTTATAGAGTGAATTCCTACTATAGCTTTTAGAGCAAGCTCTCTAACCCCAGCTTCTATGACAAGCTTCTCAATCCTAGGTTACACTCCAAGACTCTCACAAGGTGATGACATGTGGCACAAGGAGAATGCTTCTCCCATGCCCTAACTTGGATTGCCAACATTATTTATGGGCTCGAAAGCCCAACATCTTTCACTACATGGCCCAAAATACAAGGTCCAAATATATTCTACTTGGCCGAAATACAAGGCCCAAATTATTCTAAATTATTTATACAATTTAGAGGATTTCTCCTCAATGCTCCATGTTCTCCAAAGTGATCTCTCCACCATTGCATTCAAGCCTGATCAACTGGTTGAAAACCCAAATGGGACCAATTTTTTAGAAAGCTCTTGATCTACCCTTTGGCTTTTTAGCTCTTTATTCTTTGACTAAGGTGGTTGGGGCGTATTCCTTCATTCCCTCCCTCTTGAAAGTGATATGTTCTTAGATATTGCAATGTCTTACGAACAACAACCTTATTATTGTTGATTTATTCACGATTCCCTCCAGAATCAAAAACCATCCTATAAAAATATGAAAATAGTAAAACGTAAGGTTTTTTCTCATAACATTTAAAAATGAAAGTAAAAAGAACTTTTCTTCCCAGGTTAATGTACCCTTTACATGATGGTAAACATGATCTGAAGGATACTTCTATTTTTAGTTTTTGTATGTTTTTCTACCCTATGAGTTTGCTAATATTTTGATCTTCCTATTTAATTTCAAGCAACTCACAAGGTTTTTCTATGAGCGAGGATTTTGTGCCAATATCTAGCTTAGCCTTAGACAAAGATTGTTCTGCAAACATATCCTCACTAGATTTTTCTATGGAAGAGGAGTTTGTGTCAATGTCCCTAGAAAAAGGTTTCCCTTCAACTAACTCCTCACAAGATTTTTTGTGGAAGAGGAGTCAACATCTGATTTAGCTCCAGACAAAGGTTCACTCAACTTCTCACAAGATGGTTTTAAAGGAGAGCATTTTATGTCAATTTCTTGTTAAGCTCGAGACAAACATTTGTCTTGCCTTTCTTGTTCTTCCATCTCTCTTCTTTCTTTTCTCTCTTTATCCTTCTAAATCTTTCTATTTAATTTTTTCCTTTAAGATCTATCCTTTTAAGTTCATGATCTAAATGAGCTAGACATTTTCTTGTCTTTCTATTGTTTTTATCTTTTCCTTCTTAACTTCTTTCTTTTTCAAATATGAAGGCGGGACAAATTTTCTTCTCATACGTGCCTTTAACTCACTCCAATTCAAAATTTCTAATTTGGTAACATCATTTTGTCTTTGTCTCCACCAAGACGTGGCATATTCTTGAAAGCTTGAAGTAACCATGGATAATCTTCTATATTTATCTACTTGGTGACATTCAAAAAGTTTCTCAACCTTCATTTCCCATCCTAAATATTCCTCAACATTTTTATGTCCATAGAAATAGGAGGTTTATCTCAAAAATTTTAGAATGGAAATGACTTATATGACTATATGTAGGGAATGGTTTATAGCAAGAATCAATACACATCCATTCTTCTCTTAATCCTTAGAATTCGTCCATTTTGATGTACTTGATCTACTTGGTTTTGATTTTCATTTTATATCATTCTTCCTCAAGGTCTTTAGTTCATCCTCCACAATGGCAAATTGTACCTTAGTGTTTATTTTCAAAGACTTTATTCAAAAATTTTCTCAAATCTTAAGCATTTTCACTGGACTCATTGCCACTGTGGTGAAGAGAATGTTTAGAACACCAAGGGGTCTCCGAACTAATTACCACCGGACTCATTTTCACCGGACAAATTTTGTGAAGTAATTTGTCATTGTAAGACAAAAAAATTTGGCACACCAAGGGGTCTCCCAGGAAACTCTCAATACATTGGAGATCAACTCAACCCTAGTTCCCTCATCAATTTTCCAATTCACCAAGAGGCCACAAAAATAGAAAGCAATAAAGCACAATTTGAAAGGCACAACTCAAATGGATTATTAAATGACAAACTCAAAGAATTCAAATAAAAGTGACAAGAAAGAAACTAAGGCACAAAAATGGAGGCACAACACACAAAAAAATTCAGTAGGAATGGCTCTAGAATAAATTTAGAAACAGAAAATAAAACTAGAGTTTTCTAGTTCTCGCAGCAGTGTATCATTGATTTGTTGTGACCAATGTACAACGTAATTGCTCACTAAATTTTTACGACTAATCCTCAACACATTAACAAATTTCCATACAAAATTTCACGTCAAACTGATCACATAATCGTTCTCGATAAACACTTAACAGTAAGCGTTTTTAGACCTAGTGTAACAATTCTGATGCTATGCCAAAATTTATTGCCAAAAAACCACAGCGAATTAGGTCACCAAATTTTAACCATACACTCTTAACATGGTAAGCTACTGTCACACTAAATGTGGGCTCAATATGATCACTAGATTAATTGTAGTAAATCAATTACAAAGGCCAAAAGTAATTTCTGCTAGCACCTTCTCGTTAACTAGCATTCGGCTTTTGAGCATTTATTATTTTTTTGCTACTTTGATTTAGAATACACCTTTTTAACAGTGATTCATATACATCTTTATTCAGTCTTGCACAACATTTTACTTCCAAATATGCAATATTTCAGCTCCAATAAATTTTCCAATATCCAGTGATATTTTTATCAAACAGATTTTGTGCAAGAAAAGAAACCAAAGGAATCCAATGAATGGGAACGAAACAACAAGACATTTAGGAATTGTAGACACTTAAGAACTTACTAATTATCTAATTGCAAGTATTGAAACTCAAGAATAAAAATGAAAAAGCACACAAAGGCAAACTTGTTTTAGACTTTTTATCAAACACTTGATGTTCAGCAGTTTTCTTTCACACAATTTATCAAACACCGAAACTACTAGCACAAACCTATGGAATTTATGACATTATGGAGTTACCCATGACTTGACAACATGTATATAGATTATAAAAGCAAAGCTAAGCAACAATACAGTATATTAAACCGAATAAAAAGTTGAAACAAGACTCAAAACCATAAAAGCTTGTGGCACACATCATAGAACACCTAAACACTTTATTCTTGGATGGTTCAAGGAGATTGAAGTTATTTGAACCGTTTGAACTCAAGAACACAACATTTAATCCGTTCAAAACACTCAATGTTAGCACCAATGCTAAGCATGTGATTTGATGAAGTCAATAAAGACCATAGCTTGTTGAAGTTCTGATGGATTGAATCTGGACTATGTTAGATCAATGCCTAGCATGTGAGTTGATCAAGACTACTTCATGAAGAATCTGTTGGAACCAACCTAGACCAGAATTGTTCAAGTGGATGATGTTGAGCCAACATGAAGATGGTTGGGTGATTCGGTCTTAGGTCCTTAGTTGGGTTTCTGTGTTGATGTTGGCTTGGTTTTTAATCATTAGTTGCATGGTTCATCATTCTTGAGGTGCTAAGAGATTCACAAATATTAAAATTATTTTTATTAAATTGGTTTTAAGAAAAATAGCCTAAACTGATTTTTGTTGAAAATCTTTTTCAATCAATTGAATACTTGAAACAATCGATTGAATTGTGACAGTTATTTCTGTTACAAGTGGAATCTTTGACTGCGTCTTCTAACGGTCAATTCAATCGATTGAATGGTTTATTCAATTAATTGAAACTGTGACAGCTAAGCTGTTTCAAAACTAATTTGGCTATATAAAGGAATTGGCACTATCATTTTAGATAACTAAGATTTTCGAAAAGCATTCTTTGAGATATTCTAAAGTGAGAAATAGCACCCAGTTTGTGTGAACATCTTTGACAAAGCTTTTCAAACAATAACCTCCAAGAACGTGAATCTTGTAGCATCCTTGAGTGAGGTTCTTGCGACTTTGGTTCTGGACCAAAGCTAAGTCTTCTACACCTGATCTTCAATCATTGTAATTTGTTCTGTGTAGAAGTACTATGTGATCAATTCTTGATCTTACTGTTATTGTAATCTGTTTACTATTTGCAATTACTAGGTTTGTAATTGAGTTGGTGCAATGTGTTTCTGCACTGGTCTCACATCTACTGAGGGGTTCAGTAGAGTGTAAGTGCTGCAGGAGTAGTGTTTGCTTACGGGTTGCAAGTGTTTTGGTGCAGTGGGTTTCTGCACTAGTTTCACACTAGTTGAGGGGTTCAGTGAGGTGTGAGTGCTGTCGGGAGCTGTATGTACTGCGGGGAGCAGTGATAACTTGCTTGGAGCAATGGTTGTAAACTGATCTTGTGATCTTTTTAGTGGAAATCTTTGCTAGTTTGCAAAGGACTGGACGTAGCCCTTGAGAAAGGATGAACCAGGATAAATGTGTGTTCTTGATTTCCTCTTCTCTCTTTTTGATCATTTTATTATCTGCTTGCATTTGCCTAATAAACTAATCACTGAATCTTGCTACTCACCAAGAATTTATGGGTGCATGTTTGTGTTCTGAATCTGTTTACATATATCTGAAACAACTGTGCTTCTGGGTTATTTCTAATCTACTGGACTGTGGTTAATCATCTTGATTCTGGATTAACATATCTCTATACTGAAAACTATTTTTTGGATTTATCTCTAACAATTTCCGCTGTGCATAATTGGTTGTTTACTAGACAGTCCAGAATTACACGAGTTGATTGATTGAATTAAGAATTTTCATTCTCTATTTCAAGAACATTTCATATTTGCGAAAAGATTTTGAAAGTTCAATTCACCCCCCCCCCCCTCTTGAACTCGGTCTGAACCTTATTTTACACTCAAGACACGTAAAAATAGTGATATACAACACGATACCAAATGATAGAAGAGAGCTCCTTGATGCTTTGCCTCTTGCAACTCTACATGTTGATGTAGAGCGTGGATGAAGCTTTGCACCAAACCAATTGTGGAGAAGAGGCTCCTTTTCAATGCGAAAGCAAGAAACACAAAAGAGGTGATGGAATATGGAAGCTTACGGTGGATGCTTCAAGGCAAGGATGAACCAGTGGACGAAAGTGTTCTTGGAGGAGGTTAGGCCAACCACCAAGAGTTCTTTAAGGCTTTCTTGGAGAAGAAAACTCAAAGAAACAGAGGATTGACAAATGAGCTGAAAAATATGTAGCATTTCATTTTACAAATCAAGCTTAAAACTTACAATACTATGCACTTCTATTTATGGAGTGCATTACTACTCTAGCTTCTAGTGCAGGCTCTCTAACCCTAGCTTTTACGACAAGCTTCTCAACCCTAGCTTGCACCCCAAGGCTCTCACAATGTGATGACAAGTAGCACAAGGAGAAAGCTCCTCCCATAGCCTAACTTGGACTGCCAACATTATTTATGGGCTACAAATCCCAACATCTTTCACTACGTGGCCCAATATACAAGACCCAAATATATTCTACTTGGCCCAAAGATAAGGCCCAAATTATTCTAAACAATTTATATAATTTAGAAAACTTCTGCTTAATGCTCCATGTTCTCCAAAGTGATCTCTCCATGGTTGCATTCGGGCCCGAGCAACTAGTTGAAAGCCTAATTGGGTCCAATCTTTTCGAAAGCTCTTGATCTACCCTCTGGCTCTTTGTCCTCTTTATTCTTTGACTAAGGTGGTTGGGGCATATTCCATTAAGGAAGAGAGGGACAAGCTTGTAAGAAAGGGATAAGCTTCGAATCCTAACTCTTTGTCCTCTTTATTCTTTGATTAATGTAGTTGGGGCATATTCCATCAGAATCTGAACATTCATCATGTTCTTCTCCTTCATCTCTTTCTCCTTCTTCACCAATCATTAGTACTTCTTCTTCCATATGAATTTGTCCCCGGAAAAGGTAACTTGTTGGTTGTAATGTTTGGCTATGTCCATAAAAGATTGGTGGAAAAGCTTAATCTTCTAGTTATTCCCCACCCAAAACCTTACAAGCTACAATGGTTAAGTGAAGATGGAGAAATTAAGGTTGCTAACCAAGTTCTTCTGAATTTCTCCATTGGAAAGTATAAAGATGAACTTTTTTGTGATGTGGTTCCAAGGAAGCATGTAATCTATTGCTGTAAAGCTCATGACCAAATGATAGACATGTGTACCATGATAGCCTTCCAAACAAGTTTTCTTTTGAAAAAAAAAAAAGAATGACATATTCCCTTAGCCTTCTTACTCCCAAAGAAGTTAGAAGATATAATTTGGCAATGAAGGAATCAAGGGAAAAATCAAACAACTCAAATCCAAAGGCATGGAAGACAAGGAGTAACTCAAAGCTTCTTACAAGGATGTTGAGAAGGTAAAACTTACTCATAAACCTTTGTGTCTTCTTTTGCCTACTAATGTGTTCTCCATGCCTTCTCCACTTCCTCCTTCACCTTCTTTAGGCATTGAAAAACTCTTAAACGAATTTGAGGGAATCTTTTAAGATACTCCTAAAGGGCTTCCACCCTTAAGAGTGATTGAACATTAAATAGACCACATTTTTGGGTCTACTTTGCCCAATAGGCAAGCCTATAAAGGTAATCCAAAAGAAACCTAGGCTATTCAAAGACAAGTAGATGGGCTTTTGGAGAAAGAGTGGATCCGTGAAAGCATGACCCATGTGTCATGCCTGTAATTCTTGTACCTAAAAAGGACGAGACTTTTCGAATGTGAACGAACTTTCGGGTTATCAATAACATTACTATCAATTATAGGCAACCAATTCCTGGACTAGATGACTTGAAAGATGAATTGTATGGTAGTACCATGTTTTCAAAAATAAATTTAAAAAGTAAATATAATCAAATAAGGGTTAAAGAGGAAGATGAATGGAGAACTACTTTCAAAACAAAGTTTGTGCTTTATGAGTGACTTGTGATGCCCTTTGGATTAACAAATGTGCCTAGTACTTTATGAGACTCATGCATCATGTACTGAGATCATACATAGACAAATTTCTTATAGTGTACTTTAATGATATTCTTGTATACAACATGCCCATGCATGAACATGAGCATCATCTTAGGGTCGCGTTTAGGACATTAAAGGATGCTACTGTGTATTTGAATAAGGGGAAATGTATTTTTTAATGAATAGTGTCAAGTTTTGGGCTTCATCTTAAGTGATAAGGTCATCCAAGTGGATCAAGAGAAGGTAAAGGCGATACAAGATTGGCCCACATCCAAGAACATCAGCAAGGCGAGATATTTACATGGGCTTTCTTTTTCTATCGTCATTTTGTTAAAGATTTTTCAACAATTGTCGTCCCCCGCTCCTTAATGAAATTTTTTAAAAAATGTTCCTTTTTCATGGAATCAAGAATAAGGGGAGGGTTTCCAAAAATTAAAGTATTATTCAACACACACAAATATCATGGCTTTTCCAAAATTTTGTCTTTTGAGATAGAGTGTGATGCTTCAAATGTGGGAATTGGAGCAATTTTGATTCAAGAAGGTCAACCCATGGCCTACTTTAGTCAGAATTTAAATGGTAGTCATCTAAATTATTCCACCTATGATAAGGAATTTTATGCTTTAGTTAGGTCCTTGCAAAATTGGCAACACTATCTTTTATCAAAGGAATTTGTCATTCATAGTGATCATTAGTTCGTTAAACATTTTCAAAGTCAGCGCAAACTAAACAAAAGAGATGTTAAATGGGTGCACTACATTGAACAATTTCCCTATGTGATCAAACATAAGCAAGGTCATAAAAGGATTGTTACTGATGCTTTGTCTAGAAGACACACATTGCTTGTCACTTTAGAAACAAACTTTTGGGGTTTGATCACATTAAAGAGTTGTATCAAAGTGCAATGATTTCTCTTTAATTTATAAAAATTGTTCCAAGGGACTTTGCAAAGGGGTTTTCATACACGACAAATTTCATTTTAGAGATAAAAACCTTTGCATGCCAAAGGGATCTTTGTAAAAACTTCTCATCTTAGAGGCTCGTGAGAGAGGTCTAATGGGGCACTTTGGTGTTAATAAAACTTTGGAAATTTTGAAAAAACATTTGTATTGGCCACATTTACGAAAACATGTTTCAAAATTTTGTGATAACTGTAATATTTGCAAGAAGGTTAAATCCAAAGTTTTACTTAATGGATTGTACACTCATCTCCTTGTTCCTAATGTCCCTTGCCAAGATATCTCAATGGATTTCCTGCTTGGATTTCCTATATCAAGGAATGGACATTACTCTCTCTTTGTAGTTATGGATCGATTTTCAAAAGTGGCACATTTTATACCATGCCATAAAGTTGATGATGCATGTCTTATTGCTAATTTATTCTTCAAAGAAGTAGTTTAATTACATGGACTCCTTAGGATTATTGAATCTGGCCAACCCTCTAGGTTCCTTAGTACTTTTGGAGGACCTTATGGGGGTAAACTTGGTACAAAACTTCTTTTCTCAACAACATGTCACCCTCAATTAGATTTTCAAAGAGAAGTGGTTAATAGAACTTAAAGTAAACTCGAGTTATGTAAATTATCTAAAAATCTTAAGGAGCGGGAGCACATATACCTCACATTGAGTTTTCTTACAATAAATTAGTTCATGGTACTACTTCCCATTCTCCTTTTGATATTGTTTATGGTTTTAATCTTTTGACCCTTTTGGATTTATCTCCCCTTCCTTCAACAAAAGATATGATGTATAGTGATGCTAGTGAAGAGTAAAATTAATAAATGACTTACATGTCAAGGTTCAAAAAGAAACAAAGAGGAAGATGGAAAAATATAAAGAAAATGAAGATAGGGGTAGGAAAAAGGTAATCTTCCAACCTGGAGATTGGGTTTAGGTTCACTTGAGAAAAGATAGATTTCCATGTCAAAGACAATCCATGCTCTAGGCTAGACGAGATTCCCTTTTCAAGTTCTTGGAAAAATAAATAACAATGCTTATGAATTCTGTTTGCCAACATATTTTGGTGGTAGTCATAGCTTTAATGTTTTTTATCTTTCTCTTTGTGATATAGAAGAAATAGAAAGAATAAAGTAAGTGGAGCTCTAAAAAGTAGAAGAAACTTGACAGAAGTAAAGAATAGAAGGGAAGCAACTTGAGAGAAGTTTCTTCACCCTTGGAGCTCTCCAAAGACGTGTCACTCATGTGCAGGAGTGTCATGTCATATTTAGTCATCATTACATTCCTTGTACTTAGTTAACTACCATCATTACATTCCTTGTACTAAGTTAACTACCTTGTGTATTTTCCTAATGATTAGGAGATTAGTATAGTAGTATTTGTTAATCTTTTCTACTCTTCACACTCCTTCTTGAATGAAATATACCTTTATATAAAGGAGTGCAATTCATTGTAAAAATCATAAGGAAGTAATAAGAAATAGCTTTTGAGGTTTCTTTGATAATTTGACAGTGTCTCTGAAGATGCAGTTGGCTCCAAAAGGGGTGGTTGAATGGAGCCTACAAACTCAATTTGCAGTGGATAATAAATAAGCGACGATAAAAATTAATTCTGAGTCACACAAGACAATAGTAAAATTAAATCCAAGGCACCCAATATTTATCATGGTTTACTCAAACTTGAGCTACATCTAGTTCCCTTAAGTAATTGTTCAAGAGCTTACACTAATCAATCTGATTAGAACAAGTATTATCACCTCTTAGGTTACACGAGTATTCTCTCCTCTTCAGAAAACACGAGTATTCTCTCCTCTGCAAGAAACATGAGTATTCTCTCCTCTCTATGAAATACCCTCTTGATCTCCCCTTAAGACCACGAACTCTCAAAAAAAAAAAAATAAACACTCTCACAAAGCTCACTAGGTATAACTTTACAAGACAAAAACTAATTTAAACTCTCAACCCAAACTATTTTTTCTACTCTAAATGCTCACTAGCCAAAGCTCTTAATTAATCTTTAAGTGTTTCGCTTGCTTTGATACTTCTAGTTGTGCTCCTTTGAATCTTATTTTATAGATGTTGAAATTGACATGTGCATCTTAAATTTTTTTTTAGTAAGATTTTGATACTTGAATTTTTGAATCTGTTACATGAGTATATATTTAGTCTTCTGATATTTATGCTTTCATCTCTCTTTAAATTTTGTTTTATTTAAAATAGTAATAGATGATATCAACATATAATTTTTGGAATGTATGTGATGTGTTTTGAATAATATCACATATGGATGCGGTCTTTTTTTTAACAAAAGATAAGAACAAAATAAATTTCCTAAAATCATGGAAAAATTAAATCTATTCGTTCAAAATTCAAATTTTATCTTTATCAAATATCAAATTGTTGTAAAATAAGTTTAGGCCGAGTTTAAGAGGAGGGGTGAATTGAACTTTCAAAAATTTTCGTAAACAATTAAAATAGTTAAAGATAGGATGAAAGTTCTTTATTAAAATCTGTTGAAATATAATATCAAGAAGTACAAAGCAAAAGATCAATAAATTCCAAAACAGATTCAATCAATTAAAGTATTTGACAAGATTAGAAACACTAACAACCAGTTTACTGCAAACAAATAGTACCAACAATTAACAAATACCAGTGAGTAAACCAGAAATAGAAGCGGAAGCAATTTATTGAATTGAACTATTTTCCAAAACAATCCAGAAACAATCAGGTAAACAGTATTCACAATAAACTTAGATCAATAACATCTTAATACAGATTAATCTACAGAATAATAATCAATAATTGTTTCAAGAAAAACTTGTTTCAAGAAATTTTAACCAATTAAACAGTGGTTACTAGTTTTGAAAAATACTCACTCAAGATCTAGAACAGATTCAATCAATTATACAGATAATCAAACAAATTCAGAGAACACGGAATATTACCAGTACAATGAACAATCAATTGTGCGTGAAGAACAATTAATTGTGCAAGCAAGAACAGAAACAAGAAGTGTTCAAGAAGAGATAAAGAAATATCAAGAACACAAGATTTTATTCTGGTTCACCCTTCCTAAAGGGTTATTTCTAGTCCTTCGCCAACCAACAAAGATTTCCACTGAAAAGATCACAGAAGATCAGTTTTACACAATACAATACTTGCAAACCGCAAGCAACCACTGCTCCCAGCAGCAAACAACCTACTACACCCTACAGTAGTTGTTGAACCAATGCAGAATCTACTGCACTACACCAGTTGCACTTACAAACCCAATGTAATATGCAACACCAAATTCACAGTACAAGAAATATCAAGAATAAAACAATTTCAACAATGATTATACTCAAAGAGATTACAATGGTATTTAGAATAGAGTAGAAACACTTAGCTTTGGATAAATATCACAGTTCCACATATTCACATCCAGAGCAATGCTCCAAGATTAGTGTTCTTGATGAAAATTAATTATCAAAAAGCTCTCAAGGTGTATTGCACGTTTTCACTCTTTGAAAGTTTCACTAATGTTTGCACAGAATGAATTCTTTACTTGAAAATCACGTGCCTCTCCTTTATATAGGAAAACTGTTTTAAATCTATTAAAACTTCAATCGATTGTAATAACTGTTCAATCAATTGAATTTTTTTCTGAGACAAAAATAACTGTTGAACATTAGACGGTCCAAAGTCCCTTTAGAGGATCAAATCATTTGATAAAGTTTTGATGATAACAAAAATCAAGTATATATTTATATTTGATGACTTATATACATTGTGCAGTTAACATTATTATTATTATTATTAAAGCAGGAGACACATGGTCTATAAAGAGATAAGTTTTCTTACTATTTACTTTTATGTGTTATTGATTTGATTTAAATTGATTTTATATCATATTGTGCTCTAACGTT
>Ga0209700_101279_pt1 | contig 51581 bp, 38 predicted proteins | sample SiratroredBW_FD_187528 | JGI IMG/M metagenome (GOLD analysis project Ga0209700, IMG submission 187528) | Root nodule microbial communities of legume samples collected from California, USA - Siratro red BW (SPAdes) (version 2) | ecosystem: Host-associated > Plants > Roots > Nodule | place: USA...
ATATATATATTTATATATATATATATATATATATAAAATATATATATATATATATATATATATATATATATATATATATATAAAATTCATAACTCCTCTAGTGTATTATTACCAAAATCTCATAGAAACTAGAAAGTATTGTTTGCATATCTTCATAGAAATATAAAAACAAAGGAATTAAATATGTAGTATGATTGTCAAAGTAAAAGTTAGTGTAATCATCAAAATTGAACACAAAAAATATAATGAATGGAAAATTTCCTTAATACATATTTCGATAGCTTATATTAGATGAATAAAATAGTGCTCTTGATTTCTTAAAGAAATTAGTATCTTCAATCATATCATAACAAGAAAAAAAATTGAAAACATACAGTGTTGGTTTATCATTGAACAAACGTGAATATCATTTATGGTTAATGTAGGATGAGGAAAGTAACTTTAAGAACTTAACAGAAAACGGTAGGTTGAATATTTCATCTAGTCAATTGAAAAATTGAAAAACAATAATCTAATAAATTCATAACTCAAATTTTCGTAAGTATAATGAAGACACAAATAATAAAAGTTAGTCAGTTATAGGTTTGATGTACTATTATTCCATTTTCATTATTGTGAAATAATTGTCCTTATTATTATTTGTTTTTCTACTCTGTTTTGAATTAATTGTAAACTATTTTAGAATTAGATTTTGATTGTATCTTCTCATTACTGTCAATATTTTGTTTACTTGAAATCTTAACCTCTTATTTGGTTGTGGTATGGGTTAACTTGAAACCATAAGTTGTGACCATCAGATAATGATCAACCAACACATTATATATTATGACTTGACAATAAAAGAGAGTTTGTTTAACCTATTAAGAGTATTTTACATTGGAATTAATATATTTCGTATGAAAATCTGCATTATGAAAACTTTTCAGTCATGACATTTTTTGTTGTACATTCTATTTCACATAAAGTGGTAAAATATTTAAGTGATTAAATTAGAAATATCTATTATGTATAAAATGTTTTATGAAAATTATATATATATATATATTTATATATATATATATATATATATATATATATATATATATATATATATATATAATGCATAACTTAATTACTACCTAAAGGTCAAAGAAATTAAAAACTAGTCCTTCCAGATCTTATCAATATAAAACAAATGAATTGAATATGTATATAATTATCAAAGTAAAAGTTAGTGTAATAATGAAAAATGAACACAAAAAATGTAGTGAATGAAAAATTTCCATAATACATATTTCCATAATGTATATTAGATCCGTGACATAATGCTCTTGATGTCTTAAACAAATTATTATGATTGGATAACTATGAATCTTAATTATGATTAAGGAGAAAAAAATTCAATTTAAGAACTTAACAAAAAAACTATAGGTCGGATATTTCATCTACACGATTAAAAGACAATAATGCTTTAATAACTTTCCAACCTAAAATTGCTTCGGAGTCAATTTAAAATGATACTAAATAATAAATATTTGTAATGCATATGAAAAATTTTTAGTCATCGACATTTTTGTATGTGCATACTAGTTAACATAGATTGGTAAAAAGTTTGAGGGATTATATTGGAATGTACATTTTTAGGAATAGTACATATATAAATATATGTTTTTTTTCTATCTATCAAAATATATATATATATATATATAAACTCATAAACTATAAAGCAGCATGTGCATATCTTCATATAAATATAAAACAAATGAATTAAATATGTGGTATGATTGTCAAAGTAAAATTTTGTTTAATCATGAAGAATGAACACAAAAAATATAATAAATGTAAAATTTCGATAATACTTATTTTCACAATCCATATTAGATTTACAAGATAATGCTTTTTGATTTCTTAAACACATTACTATCTTCCATGATATTATTGCAAGAAAAAATAAAAAATATGTTGTTAGTTTATCATTGAGCAAACATGAATGCCATTGACGGTTAACGTGAAAACAGGAAAGTCAATTTAACAGCATAAGATGGTAGTTGGATAATTAAAAAAATAATACTGCATTAATGAATTTGCATCCTAAAATTATCTTCGAATAAAATTGAAATGATACTAAATCATACGAAATTGTAATGGATAATTAATAGACACACCAAATAAATAACTGATAATACCAAATTCAAAGTTTGTCTATTATCTTCTAGGTTTGACTTACTATTATTCTTCTTTTATCTTTTATCTTGGTGAAATGATTGTCCATATAAGTATTTTTTTTCTGTTATATTTTCAATTTATTATTAACTATTTTAGATTGTGATTGTCTCTTCTCATTATTGCTAATATTTTGTTTACTTGAAATCTCAACATATAGTTTCACAATATTCTCAAATTGGTTATGACACGTGTTTACATAAAACCGTTAGATATCTCCATGAGTTCAATGTCAATCATCACATTATATATTATGACTTGAGTCCAAATAGTAGTCTGTTTAATACATCAAAAAGTATTTTATAATGGACTTAATGGGTTTCATCTATAGAAATGTGCGTTATGAAAACTTTTCAACAATGACATTATTTTGTTGTGCATGCTAGTTCACATGCTTTCGTAAAAAAAATTTAATGCTATAAAAGTGGAAATATATAGTGTGTTTAAAAACGTATAGGAAGATTACATATATAAATATATTGCTCTTACCAAAAGTGAACTAAAGTCTTTCGAGATAGAATAAGATTGACTTTAAAGAAGTCGGACTTTGACCGAGTAATATCATCCTTTATAATAGTTGCAAAACTTTGTTAATGAGATACCGAATGAAGATCCACCTGTCCGAGAAGAGATCCTCTGCGGTGGTATAGTCGGCAATCGAGTTGAAGACGTTGAACCGAATGGAGATCCATCTGTAAAAGACTCTCCGACGCTCAAGTCAGTAAGAGTGTAAAAGGTGTTTAAGAGTAGATGAGTAAGAGAATAGTAAGATAAAATACTCCCTATTGACCTAGGTCGTATTTATAAGACCTTGCCATTAAAGACCATATATTTCCCCATAATGATTTTGTACATTTAGAATCACGAATTACTATTCTGAAGCTAATTGAGATCAATTACGGTAACCAAAATCAATTAGAATAAATGTTATTGATTGGTAATTAATAGTGGGTAGGGTCGTGATAGATTCAGTTGAATCTGGCCTTCTTATCGGGTAGGTACATAAGCCCCCTGAGTTCGTGATTCTAACATGTCGACCGTTTTGATGACCGAGGTGAATTTATCTTGGCCTAGCTTCCGTTTGGATAAGGCATTCCCCATTTGGAGTTTGCTTAATCTTTATACTTGGTCTTGAGTGGGCGAGCGTTTGTTCATCTCCCGAGTCAAGCTTTTGCTTGATCTTACTTGGTCTTGAGTGGGTGAATGTTTGTTCATCTCCTGAGTCAAGCTTTTGCTTGATCTTTATACCTGGTCTTGAGTGGGCGAACGTTTGTTTGTCTCCCAAATTAAGCGTTTGCTTGAACTATATTGGTGATTTTTAACTTCAAAAATATACTTTCAAATATCATTATTAGGAAGAAAATGATTTTTTAATAAATTTTACTTCCATCTAAATCACATGAAAAAAATATATGGTTAGTATGAATATAAAATTAACATATAACTTGAGGATCTTTTCTTTGCGAAAGTATAATAGAGTTGTTGTATGCAACTTCACCTTATAAATAGAGATATTATATCTAATTCAAATTCATGATCAATCACCGATTACTAAACATGCTAATATAATATTGGTAAAGATTTATGTGAAATGTTAATAATGCACCATTCTAAAATTTTCATGTTTGTTAATGCTCATTATGCTTTATATCCATCATATAAAATTAATAAAATAATATAATTTGATAATGTAGAATGGAGATAGAGGGATTAGGATGATTCTTTAGACAATAATGTTGTTCTGTGGGGTAGGAAAAGTTTTACCTGGCCCCAAGGTGGGCGCCAAATGTTCTTACCAAAAATAAACTAGAACCTTTCAAAGTGGAATAAGATTGACTTTGAAGAAGTTGGACTTTGAAGAAGTTGGACTTTGACCGAGTAATATCTCCCTTGGTAATAGTTGTAAAACTTTGTTAATGAGACACTGAATGAAGATCCACCTGACCAAGTTGAAGACGTTGAACCGAATGGGGGGGTCCACCTGCAGAAGACTCTCCGACACTCAAGTCAGTAAGAGTGTAAAAGGTGTTTAAGAGTAGATGAGTAAGAGAATAGTAAGATAAAATACTCCCTGTTGACCTAGGTTGTATTTATAAGACCTTGTCATTAAAGACCATATATTTCCCCATAATGATTTTGTATTTTTAGAATCACAAATTACTATTATGAAGCTAATTGAGATCAATTAGGGTAACCAAAATCAATTAAAATAAATACTATTGACTGGTATTTAATAGTGGGTTGGGCCACAATAGATTCGGTTGAATCTGGCCTTATTATCAGGTAGTTACATATATGATTATATATCCATGAATTGATATACATAAGTAATTACTATATATACATATATGAAAGAAAATATTCGCAATCTCAAATTGCTTCAAAGTAAAAAAAAATGTTAAATAATAAGTTTTAATAGACCATTGATTCGTACAAAATAATTGGACAATCATAACATAGTTAGATACATTCTTGATATGAAAAATTGGTTTATTGTCTTTTAGGTTTGAGACACTGTTATTCTATTTTTTGGATTGGCCAAATGACTAAATGTTAAAATTATTAATTTTCATGCTATGTATTGAAAAACAATACCAGCGACTAAATGTAAGCTTTTTCTTGCCCAAGCTCCGGAAGAAAGATGAATCCAAGATCCTGTAGAGTAGGGACAAGCCTATGTAAATAATGAACTCCTCGTGCAGCCAAACCGTGCATGTACTGAAAAATAATACCGGCGAGCAGGTACTTCCAATTCTCCGCAAGGAGGTTGATCTCGGTGGTTGTATCCATGCAAACTCTCTTCCACAGCTTGAAAGCCTCTCGACCAATGTAAAACGACATGTTCTTCCTGTTGTTTTTGTTGTTGGTTTTGTTTAGGGTGTTGTTGTTGTTGTTTATGGTGTTGTAACCGTATAACGATCACCTCCATATTACGGATACTTGAAGTCGGTCTTTTTTCTCTATGCTTTCTTCCTTCTCAGATCAATACCCTTTCCTGTTCTCCGTATCCCCCTTTCTGTTCCCCTTTTTTTCTTTTTGTTATTATTTTTTCAAATGAAGGTGGTTTAGAACAGTTATCAATCTTTGACCCATTCTTATTGTTTTATTTTCTTTTTTTAAAAAAATATTATTTAATATTAAAGATGAATCTACCCAAGAATGAGGGATTAATCCAATTCAAAACGGTCATAATTTATTATTTATTATTAATTTTATTTTTATGTAGTGGAGAGAGTGGGTTGTTACCTGAGCAGTTTCAAAATTATTATTTTATATATATTTTTTAAAAACAATACGTGGAGTTAAGGAGTGAGAACATGGGAGTACTTCAGTTGACTCATTCTTTTTATTATTTTTATTATCTTGAACGTGCAAATGAAGGAAACAGTTTGAAAACAATTTTCTTTTCTTGTTATTTTTTTATTATTTTTTCCTTATTTTTAGGTTCTCTTGTTTTCAATTTATATTTTTATTATTATTTTTTTGTTATTTTCGTTTTTTATTATTAATTATTTTTTTCAAATGACCACATTTTCTCTTTTTTTAAGTTTTTTTTAATGGAAAAATTCAAAAAATGTTATTTATTATTTTTCAAGAAAACTTAAATTAATAGATATATATTCTGTGTTATTATTCATTTTTTTTCATTTTTCCTTTTTCCACTTTATTATTATATTTTAATTTAAAAGATTACCCGGACAAAATCGGATGTTGACAATTGCCCCTATTTACTTAAGTTTTTCATGATAATATGAAAATTTGAGAAAAATTCGTATTATCAAAGTAAAAATTAACTAAAGATAGAGACATTGATTTTTGTTCAGGTATCATCACGTGCTGAAAAGAAATACGGAGATCTTGATTCTGTAGAGGATCCCAAAGATTGGTTGTGACTCTGCTCTCGTAGGGAGTCGAAAACCAAAGAATGTCCAAGATCTTGCTTCTGCAGGGGATCAAGTGCCAAAGTCAAATGTGACCTTGCTTTTGTAGGGGGTCAACATATCAAAGAAGAGTTGTGACTTTTCTTCTGCAGGGAGTCGAAAAGTAAATAATGGTTGTGACTTTGCTTCTTCACGGAGTCGAAAAGTAAAGGATGGCCAAGACCTTGCTTTTGCAGGGGATCAAGTGCCAAAATCAAATGTGACCTTGCTTCTGCAGGGGATCAACATATCAAAACTTTGAATCAGGGGATAATCTTTCACTAGATCTTGTATCAGAGGATCATCATCATTTTTTTTAAAATTCAATTTATGATTTGTTCTTGAACGAATGCATGTTTGAATGCATGAGAATCTATGATTTGCCTTTGCATGATATATTTTTAAATGTTTGGCAAGTTTGACCTTTCACTGGGGAATGAATGCATGACTTTATGCTGATGCATGAAATTTTGGCTCGCATGAGATTTTTACTTTTAATGCCTGAGGATTTTGATTTGCTATTTTGGTTCTCTCTTTAAACCAAATATTTTTATGGAATCATTGATTTCATTGATTGAATTCTGAATTTTCATTTTGGGAAAAACATTCACAAATCTTAACGTTTGACACAAAATTATTAATATGATCAATTCTAACATTTTGATGCATATGTGTCGGAATGGATGGATGAACAAACATATGGTAAAGAAATGTTAAACTTCAAATAGGCAATGGAGTTACCCCAAGTATGGGGGTAACTTTATTTTAAATCTTTTATACTCTTCGAGAGTTGACCATAAATGCAGCAGAGTTGCCCCGGTTTTTTTTTTTTTTTTGAAAAATGGGAAATTAAGGTTCAAAGGGATAACCAATTTTGTTAGGTTAGATGGGTAAAAATAGATTTAGTGGGAAACCGGGATAATGCAACTTACGTGGAGAAAGCTGCATACTTAAGAAAATGAACTGATATTGATTGAATCACATGAAAGTGTCCCCGATTTCAAAGAACATTTCGGGCTAGGGTGAAGAAAAGAAATATGGGAAAGACACATATAAGAAATGATTGCCCTAGTATTTATGCTTTAATGATACTATTTCACTCTTATTTAACTGGCAAATTTGTATCATCCTTTCCGCAAAAGGAATTTTTCTTATAACTTGACTTGTATTGGCAGCCACATTCCTTTGTTGTAAGGTTATTCTCTGGAAAAATCATCGATAATCATTCTTCAATCAATATGAACTTTACATGGCTTGTAACGTGGTCAGGGTTTAAAAGGTTTTGAAGAAAAAGGATATACAGGCTCAAAAAAGTGTTTACTGGTTACTATTATTTTTTATAACAAAGATCATCAACCAAGTATTGCACGAAGCAGTTCGTGTTCTTGCTGAGATTACCTTTTTTCCTGTTTATTTGTGAGTCATCCTTATTTGAACTGATGACACATATTTTCCTTTTAAATTTCTTTTCTTAATTTCTGACTTGGGAGCTTTTGATGCGCCCCTTTTTTGATAGATATCTTATCCTGAATTGAATTCCAACATGCTGATGATCCTTGTTTAGGGTATTTTTGAAAGAAATTTTTACTTTTCAGGCCCAAAGAGGGTACAATGGAATTTTTATTGATGTTTCAGGATAAACAAACATGGCCATATATCATTTTGAATTATGATTGCTTGATTTTTAGAGAGATTAACTCTTGCAACAGGTTCCAACGATTCCAAATACTTGTTATTTTTTCTCTTTTTTCATCGTCCTATCTTCTGCTTAGATTGCCCTTTGCGGGTTTTCAATCTAACGAACTTTTATTTCTTTTTTTCTTTTGATTTTTTTTAATGACTTTAGCAAAAAGAACTTGAAATCCATAGCCACGTGAAAAATCTGATTGATTGCCCCAATATGATGTTTACTCTTAGTTTTAGTGGGCAACAAACATGTTACTAAGGCAAATCACTTTCTCTTTTGGGATGGAAGGCTCAAAGAGGTATCCAACACATGCATGACAATATTTTATTATGAAAAAAAATCAATTTGGTTTACTTTTCTATGCCAAGCTTTCAAATTTTGCCAAAACCCCTTTTTTTATTTTTATCAATAAATTCAATGATTCCATAAACATGATTTATTGTGCAATTTTTATTATTTTCATCCCACGACATATTTCAGACCTCGAGAAAATCTTGTAGACAATCCATGGTTTATATTTAGCAATCAAAACGCATAAGAAAGAATTCAAAAGAAATTTTCATTTCATAACAAGATAATGCAGATACAATTTTAATGTTATTTTTTTTTTTGCATAAGATTAAATACTCAAACATATTACATTCCCCAGACTATGGAATCAGATTATACATAAAACTTTTTAACTGCGTCAGAGTTGATCGGTAACGGTAACTTTTCCCCATCCATTCTTATGAGAATTAGTGCCCATCCAGAGAAAACCTTCTTCACGATATAGGGACCTTTATAATTTGGCATCCATTTACCGCGGTGATCCTTTTGAACATATATGATCTTTTTAACCACCAAATCTCCTTCATGAAACTCTCGCGGATGAACTTTTTTTATCGAATGCCTTCTTCATTCTATTTTGGTATAATTGCCCATGACATATAGCAGCTAACCTCTTCTCATCAATGAGATTGAGTTGATCATATCTTGCTTGAACCCACTCAGCTTCTTCTAATTCGGTCTCCCTCAATACTCTTAGAGAAGGTATTTTCACTTCAAATGGTAGTACTGCTTCCATCCCATACACAAGCGAAAAAGGTGTTGCTCCCGTTGAAGTCCTCACAAAAGTGCGATATCCGTGCAAGGCAAACGGTAACATCTCATGCCAATCTTTATAGGTTACCACCATTTTCTGAATTATTTTCTTTAAATTTTTGTTAGCCACTTCAACCGCTCCATTCATCTTTGGGCGATAAGGAGAAGAATTATGATGCTTAATCTTGAACTCTTCACACAGCTCTGACATCATCTGATTATTCAAATTGGTGGCATTATCAGTGATAATTCTTTCGAGAATTCCATATCTACAAAACAACTCATTTTTTATGAATTTTACCACCACTTTCCTAGTTACATTGGCATAAGTTGCGGCTTCCACCCAGTTGGTAAAATAATCAATGGCCACCAATATGAATCGATGTCCATTTGATGCTTTCAGTTCAATAGCTCCAATGACGTCTATACCCCACATGGAAAAAGGCCAGGGTGTGGATAAAACATTTAATGCAGTTGGTGATACATTAATGTTATCAGTATATATTTGACATTTCTAACACTTTCTAACATGTTTACAGCAATCATTTTCCATTGTCATCCAAAAATAACCAGCTCTTAGTATCTTCCTAGCCACAAAATGTCCATTCATGTGCGTTCCGAAAGCTCTTTCATGCACTTCTTGCAATATCAACTCGACTTCTTTTGCCTCCACACATCAAAGAGTGATTCCGTTTCTATAGAACCTCTCCATTTAGTACAAAACTAGAGGCTAACCTTCTCAACATTCTCTTATCATTTTCAGTGGCTGATTCCGGATATTCTCGACTTTGGAGGTATAGTTTAATGTCAAAATACCAAGGCTTGCCATCTAGCTCTTCTTCGATAAAAATGCAGTAAACTGGATGTTCGTGACTCTTCATTTTGATTGTAGGCAACTCTCCTTCTTGGTTTAGTTCGAACATGGATGACAAAGTAGCAAGAGCATCAGCTAATTGATTATCTTCTCGTGGAATGTGATGAAATGTTATAGCATCAAAGTATTCCATCAATCCCTTGATATATACTTGATATGGAATCAACTTTTGATCCCTAGTCTCCCACTCACCTTTTATCTGGTGGACAACCAGAGCTGAATCGCCATAAACTTCTAAGATCTTAACTCTATATTCAATGGCCGCTCGAATTCCCATAGCACAAGCTTCATATTCTGCAATATTGTTCGTATAATCAAAACACAGTCTTGCTGTCACAGGTATATACTGATTCTCTGGGGAGATGAGCACCGCTCCTATGCCATGGCCCATTACATTAGAAGCCCCATCAAAAACTAAAGTCCATGTATTCACCTCATGGTTATACTCATCCACATGAAACAGAGCTGAGATGTCTTCATCCGGAAAGTCAGGCAACATTGGCTGATAGTCTTCCACTGGTTGGTGAGCTAGAAAGTCAGCTAGGGCTCTACCTTTGATAGCTTTCTAGGTGACATAAAGTATGTCATATTCTGATTACAACATTTGCCATCGAGCTATTCTTCTTGTGAGAGCAAGTTTTTCAAATATGTATTTGATCGGATCCATCTTAGATATCAACCATGTCGTATGTCTTAACATGTATTGTCTTAGTCGGTGAGCTACCTAAGCTAAAGCACAACATGTTTGTTCCAAAGAGGAGTATCTCTGCTCGCAATCGGTAAATTTCTTACTCAAATAATAAATGACATGCTCCTTTTTACTTGTTTCATCGTGTTCTCCAAGTACACAGCCCATTGATCCGTCTAATACTGTCAGATAGAGGATAAGAGGCCTTCCAGGGACTGACGGACGCAATATTGGAGGTTCTCTTAAATACTGTTTAATTTTATCGAACGCTATCTGACAATCTTCATTCCATTCTACCACTTGATTCTTTCGCAACAATTTGAAAATGGGTTCACAAGTGGCAGTGAGCTGGGAAATAAATCTAACAATGTAATTTAATCTTCCCAAAAAACCTCGAACTTCCTTTTCCATGCGAGGATGTGGCATTTCTAGAATAGCACGTACTTTATCCGGATCCACTTCTATCCCTCTTTGGCTGACAATGAATCCTAGAAGATTTCCAGATCTTACTCCAAAAGTACATTTAGCTGGGTTCAACCTGAGTTTGAATTTCCTCAGCCTTTCAAACAATTTCCTCAGGTTGACAATATGTTCTTCCTCAGATCGGGATTTAGCGATCATATCATCGACATATACTTCAATCTCTTTGTGTATCATGTCATGGAATAAGGTCACCATAGCCCTCTGATAGGTTGCTCCAACATTCTTAAGTCCAAAAGACATTACCTTAGAACAGAATGTCCCCCATGATGTGATGAAGGTTGTCTTTTCTATATCTTTAGGTGCCATTTTGATTTTATTATACCCAGAAAATCCATCTATAAATGAAAACAATGAAAACTTAGCTGTATTGTCCACCAAGATATAAATGTGCGGTAATGGGAAATCATCTTTTGGACTAGCACAATTCAAATCTCGATAATCTACACACATTCGAACCTTTCCATCATTTTTTGGTACTGGAACCACATCGGCCACCCATTGAGGGTATTTTGCTACTGCCAAAAATCCGGCGTTGAACTGTTTTTCTACCTCGTTCTTTATTTTCAACGATACCTCTGGTTTCATTCTTCTCAACTTCTGCTTGATCGGAGAGCATTCTGGCTTGAGTGGTAATTTATGTTGCACAATGTTAGGGTCTAATCCAGGCATATCTTGGTTAGACCAGGCAAAAATATCCCTAAATTCTCTTAACAAAACACACAATTGCCCCTGTATATCTTTCGTCATCCCTGTGCCTATCTTGACCTCCTTTTTCTCATTTTCATCCCCTAAATCGATTACCTCTACATCCTCTTGATGAGGTTTTAACTCTCTTGCTTCTTGTTCGACTAATCTCAACAATTCAGAAGGGGGTTCCCAGTCTTCTTCATAATCATCTTCCATGTTATTGACGGGGAGTGTAAAATTAGGGTATGAGATATTGACATTGTTATTTTCAAAAGATTCATCAACATATCTGCATTATTCAAGTTTATGAAAATAAATAGGAAAGAAAGAAAAAGTGAAGAAGAAAATGAAAACACGATTTTACTATGCAAATGCGCAATACTGCGCTCTCAAAGGGAAATAATTCAAATTCAGAATGAAATGAACGAAACAACAAATCCTAAAAACCAGCCCATGAAAACAACAAATACCCTAAGCTCTGGGCAAAGCAATAGGGTTGACCGAAAAACATTACATTTTGTCGCTACTAAACACCATAGGTACGTCTACAGATTCCCAATTTCCAATTTCTTCAACAGGAAGACAAGGGTGCACATGATTGAAGCTCTGATCTCCATGCCTCTGCTCAATAACTGCCACTTGATCAAAATTGATCCAATCGGTGCTGTAGAAACTCTAATCTAGGCTGCGCATGGGAATTTCTTTAATTCTCGGCTCCCGACCTTCTATATTGGCTTGACTTCTTTCAATTCTCTCCTTAATGATTCTCCTCTGATTAGCATGAGTAGGTTTGTATCCCAAACCATACTTCCCTTTGTTTTCCACCAATTTCAGTGGCCTTACAGATCCTGTATTATTTTTTCCCAAGCCACTACCATATTTATACCCCTCTTTCATCATAGTCTTGGCCACCATCAAAGATACACTAGATAAACATGGATTTACTTTGAAAGGCTCTACATAGGTTGTGCTAACGATCTCCAGAGCCTGAAATGAGGTTTCTAAAGCCTCTTCCGTGGCTTCAATATAGGGAGTGGATGTCGATCCACATACTACCAAGTCCTCCTCTCTAGAAACTATAATCAATTTATCGTCAATTACAAATTTCAGCTTTTGATGCAAAGTAGATGGAACTACTCCAGCCGTGTGTATCCAAGGTCTTCCCAGCTGGCAGTTGTATCCTGGTAATATGTCCATTACTTGGAATCCAATTTGGAATGTGCACAGACCGACTTGTACTGGTAGTTCCACTTCCCCTATGACCTCTCTTTTACTACCATCAAAAGCTCTCACCACCATGGTACTAAGACATAGATGAATCCCTTCACCATGCAATTTGTTCAATGTGGTTTTCGACATTACATTCAGAGAGGAACCATTATCGACTAGCACCCGCGATATAAAATGATTCATGCACTTGACAGAAATGTGAAGAGCTTTGTTATGACCTCTGCCCTCTGAAGGTATTTCTTCTTCAGTAAAAGTTAAGTAACTATTAGCAGTGATATGACTAACAATTCCTTCAAATTTATCCAAGGAGAGATCTTGTTCCACATGAGCTCCGCTTAAGATCTTCATTAATAACTTTCGATGAGCAGTCGAATGCATTAACAATTCCAACAAAGACACCCTTGCATGCATCCGGTTCAACTGATCCACCACTTTGTATTTGCTTTGTTGGATGAACTTCAGAAACTCAGAAGCATCTTCATCAGTAATTTCCCTTCTCCGTCTCTCTTCGGGCTCTGAATCAACTTTCACAGCCTTTCCTTTCAAATACGACTTTGCCTTTTCCATAGCCATTTCTTCTCTATTCTTTTCATAGCTTGTTTCACCCCTTAAGTCAAGATGAGCAAAAAGATGTCCGTTCCTGGTCATACCTCCAATTCCAGAGATGTTATCGATTGTTGTCTTGCCATGCTCAGCCGATTCTTCTTTTTGTTCTCCTTGAACTATACTAACACCATATGACCAAGGAACAACTTTATTATCCTTATATGCAGAGGGAGATGGTGTTTGAATTACTAGAGGTTGTCGCCCTGAAGGCATGGGAGCGACTGCTTTAGTAAATTGAATGACTAATGGTTTAGGCCTCTGTGGAAGCCATTCTTCTCTGGTAAACACTTCTCCTTCTTTCCTTTGATGACAAACTTGTAAAACATGCCTGTCCATCAAGTCTTGCACAAAATCTTTAAACTCAACACACTCATCAATGGAATGTGTGGTGCAAGCATGGAAACCACATTCATCTTCGAACTTGTACCCATATTGGAATAATCCAGCCTGACAAATTGCTTCAAAAACTTCATTCATAGGTTTCTTCATTTCTTGGATACTCCTAACCAAAATCGAACCTCCTTCTTTCATAATAGCATTCACCGTGGAGCTTTTATGTCCAGACAGTGGATTTTACTCAACACTCAGCTTTTGTTCTTGGAAAGTAAGCCACTTAGAATCAATCAAAGATTGCACTTTATACTTGAGGGCTCGACAGTTCTCAGTTGAATGACCAATCTTCCCACTATGATATTCACATTTTGCGTTGGGGTCATAATATCTAGGATATGGTGGTTGTACCACCTTTGCCGGACATAAGACCACTAGCGAATTCTTGAGCAAATCTGGCAAGAGCTCTATGTAGATCATTGGAAGAGGAGTAAAATTCACAACTTTCCCTCCCGAACTATTATTCTTCTGTCCATAGCCTAGACTTTGTGCTTGATTAAAACCCTGACCTCCAACATTGGGCTGAAATGCATTATTAGGAGTAAACGGAGGTCTGTATGCAGTTGGCGGCTTAGGAGTATTCTGAGAGTAACCCGACATGGCATTTGCAACATACGTAGATGAGGGCCTATAATTAGGAAGATGTTGTGGCCGATATCCTCCCCAATAAGATGCAGTAGAAGCCGCTTGAACCTCGTCCTCTTTCTTCTTACTAGGATTGAACCCGGGTTTCATAGCACTAGTGGTTACAGAAGAACCTTGTGCTATCTTTCCACTCTTGAGACCATGTTCAATTCTTTCTCCAATAGTGACGATATCAGAGAAATTGGAAGAAACACTTCCGAGCACATGTTCATAAAAGGGAGCTTGTAACGTTTCTATGAACATGGTGATAATTTCTTTCTCATATAGCGGAGGTTCAACTTGGGCGACCAACTCTCTCCACCTCTACGCATATTCTTTGAAAGTTTCCGAAGTCTTCTTTCCCATATTAAGTAGTTGCATTCTGTCCGGAGTCATGTCCATATTATATTTGTACTGCTTCAAGAAAGCGTCTACCAAATCTTTCCATGATGAAATCCGAGTTGGTTCAAGGTGCATGTACCAGTTCAATGCCACACCCCCCAAACTATCCTGAAAGCAATGAATCAGAAGTTTTTCATTGTGTGCATGAGCTGCCATCTTCCTACAATATATAGTCAAATGGCTTTTTGGACAAGTGGTCCCCTTATACTTCTCAAAGTCTGGAACTTTAAATTTGGGGGGAATTACTACATCTGGTGCTAAACATAGACCGGCAGCATCTCCGAACTCATAACTACCTCCACCTTCTATTGCCCTCAATCTCTCCTCAAGGACTTCTAGCTTATTTTTCGCTCTATCAGCATCAAGAACCGCAGAAGTCGAAGCTACAACTTCTGTTTTGGACTCACTTCCCAAAGTCACATTTAAAACCTTGGGTTGAGTAGTAGTCGTCCTACCCCCTTTTTCAACAGCGACATGAGCATTTTTCGTTATATGTGGCATTTGTGGTGGAACTTGATTCTGATAAATATAATTCTCATACGGTAGGGTGTAACCCGGCGGAAGCCTATATTGAGGAAAAGGGATAGACATCCCTTGAACCTCATCATACTGGGTTTGTGTCACTGCAATTTGAGAAGAAGTCGGCTCTTCGTTCTTAGCAGTAGCATCTCGCTTGTTGTTTAGGATCGCTAGAGTTTCGAGAATCTGACCCAACTGATCTTTTAGGCCATGAATCTTATTCACTTTATCTTTCAAATCACTGATGTCAGCTTTCATTGTTTTCATCGTTTCCTCCCAGTCTTCCATATTCTTACGATTGGCGCGAGTCCTATATGGATATCGTGGGAATTTAGCCGTTATTGTTTTCTCTGAATTTTATTTAAGATGAATTAAAAAGGTGAAATATGAACAAAATGGAACTAGTTGAAAATTATAAATTTATGTTATCAATACGTAATTAAATGGAAATTAACACAGATCTGGAGTCTCAAGAAACTGATTTATTTAAAGAATTCAAATTGATACATCTTCAAAGGAAAAACAAAAGGAAACTGCTATCAATCCCTAACTCGAGCAATTAAAACCTTCATTTGCTCTACTAGCCACTTGCAATGATCGAGAAAAATCTGAACTTCTCGTGGGGGATCACGAAACGTCACTGCGTCAGCTTCTCGTAACATTCTGGGTACATCCTCGATAGCCCCATTGGCTAGAGCAGCTAATTGGGAAAAATTCCTTTGCCAGTGTACCACATCCTTTTCCTGCTCAACCATGTAATCTCTTGCACGAGTCATTGCAGCTTGGTGCCTTTCTTCCAATTCTAATAGTAGAGTACATTCCTTATTCACCCTTTCTTCACAGATAACCATTGTCTCCTCCACTTGATGTTCCATGACGTTGACCTGTATTTGAAGATCTTGCAATCTTTTCATAACTTCTTGCTTGTCTCTTTTAATGTCCTCGTACAAATTTTTTCACTGACGTTCAGCTAATAAGGCCGTGTTCCGCTCTTGTACTCTCATTGTAAGCTCTTTGTTTGCTGTAGAAAGATCTTGTTTGATCCTATGTGTATAATTTCTTTCGGCTCTTTGTTTCTTGATCAAACCTTCATATGCTTCTGTCTTCTTCTCATATTCTCTGTTGAGATCTGCATAGCTATGTTGTAAGCCCAGTAGGTCATCAGCCATCTTAACATTCTTCTCTTTCAATCTTGCAACTTCCTCCTTCAGCTTCTTTACTTCCCCTAACTCTATATCTTGGTTTTGTTCTTCATTTCTCGATTGAGTGGGGATTCTCCGAAAAGGCAGCTTGACTATTAACTCTCTCCGTGACCCATTGATGATAAGGAATTGCTCTATCTATGCCCCATGCTCTCGAATCCCTCTCCATACGGATCACCCTTTTCCATGCGCTCCTAATATGTTAGAGAGTTTCAGTAGCATCTCCTTTCTCATAGTAAGTCATCAAATTAGTAAGCGAAGCAGTTGTCGGTGAACCTCTTATAGGATACCCAAACTGTCTTTGAGCCAGAATCGGATTGTAGTTGACACAACCTTTAGTGCCTATGAGTGGCACGTTTGGGTAGTTCCCACAATAATATATGATGCTCGACTTCTGTTGCCAAGATGGATGCCACTTAATCTTTTCTTAAGTCAGTCTTGAGAGAAACTCACCCCAATTTGTCGTTATCTTTACTTCAAGCTTGCGTTGCATTACCTCTTCAACAGGGCATTGAGCACTGATGCCTTTTTCCCCTATGCGAGATAGAAGCCAAACATAAAACATATGTAGACAACACATCAACTTTCTTTTCCCCATGTCATAGCACAAATGAAGAGCTATATAGACATCAGCCAAGATTGCTGGGACTGGATTTTCCGATCGAGTCTTACTTGCAATAAATACATCGATTGCAGCATAGTTGACAAAATCTTCGACATTAGGGAACAACATAACAATATATAGTGTAAGAGCTAGAACATCCATGAAAGTCTCCCTATTTTCTTGGTCAGCTAACTGATGCAAATAGCTTTCCAAAAACTTTAGGGTAAATCCTCGTACACCTTTCTTGTTTACTAGGGCACTTTCCAGTTCTCTTAGGTGAATTTTCATTATCCCAGATAGAGTCGAAGTAGAAGCATGATGTTTAACATATTTGTACGGATACTTCCCCTCCAAGGGTAAGTCTAAAATCTGCTCAAATTCTTCAAGTGTTGGCACCAATTGAAAGTCTTGGAATGTGAAAGCTTTGACAGGTGGGTCATAATACTGCGCAAAGGTCGTGATCAAGGAGGTCTGCACCTCTATGTCGAGCAGACCTAACAAATTTCCATTTCTTCCTGAAAGAGTTTCTTTGAACTGCCCTGAGATTTCGTACCAATGCCCTGATTTCAAACAGATTATTCTCTTTGGCTTTTATAGGCAGTTTTGCTTTCAAATCCTCTTCAGATTTCATTTTGACTCCATAACTTACATTAATTTCCATTCTTTTTTGACAAAAGACACTTTATAATTTCTGACCTTAAAAGAAAACAATTGAGACTATGTGAGAAAAGAAATGCATGCAATGCAATGAAGAAAAGCCTGAGCTAAACTTCATATGTCATGATAAAAATAATGGATGCTTTGTATGAGAGAAGAAATTAATGCAATGGATAAAAATATTTGTATTATTCCCCTTTTTTTTTAAAAAAAAATGAGGTGGAGGGTAGAGGCGCACAACATATCTCCCTTTGTGCCCTAAACAAGGTTCAATATGCGTAGGGGTCTAAGGCATTAGATGCACACTCACAAAGGTATGCTCCTAACTCCTAAAGGTATAAGGCCACTAGAGCTATGGCTTCCCTCACTGCATTACCCACAACAGTTGGTAGCCAACTTGTGTAAGTATACAAGAGAAGAGAACAAACTCTAGTCGGGGTTCTCGCAATAGCCAGAATGGGAAGTACATCCTCATTGACATTGCTACACAACCCCTTCTAATTCTAAAATTCCTCAGACCCGGGTGTGGGGCCCCACTCATGATATGAACAAGTATGTGTGTGTGTGAAGGGAAAATTATGCACCCAACCCCCCACTTGCAAAACAGTCAGAAAAGTCACAAGCAGGTATACAACATATATAACAGATATAGCATGTCATCTACCCTAGGGTTTAATTAACAGATATAGCATGTCATCTACCCTAGGGTTTAATTATTCCAACATCAATAAATAAACAATCATACATACAAAAAGAAAGGGAAAGATAAACATTAAAAAAGAACCATACTCATTTTACTTATTTAATCAAATTGGCCTGACTCTCAAACAATCTCCCAGTGGAGTCGCCATCTGTCGCAACCGGGGTCTCGATGGGGACGGCGAACAAAAATAATTTAATTTTCAAAATAGTGGAGCCGCCACCATAATTTATTAAAGGAAAATTATGGAAAACCAAAAGAACAAGATAAGGCAAGTTCGCAAAATCGGATTTACAGTCCGAGAGTCGGTTACGTGTGAGGAAGGTACTAACACCCCACAACGCCCACCCTAGGACAATACCTTTAATTAAATGAGTAAAAGAGTATGATTTTTTGAAATATCTATTTTTCCCAAAAAAAAAAGAAATAAAATGCAAATAATAACAAACAAAAATATTTTTTTAGAAGGGGCCCGACAAGGATTTGATCTCGCTCCTACATATCTCTATCAAGGATAGAGAATCAAGGTTACGTAGTTCTTTGTTGATAAGATTGTTGGTTGTCTTGATATTTTTTGTTTTTTGAAAGCTTGTGTTTGAAAATAGGGTAAGTGAATGACGTTAGTGCCAGGTTTAAAGCCTGGACTTTGAGAAACAGTGCCAGGTTTAAAGCCTGGGCTTTGAGAAACAGTGCCAGGTTTAAAGTCTGGGCTTTGAGTAACAGTGCCAGGTTTAAAGCCTGGGCTTTGAGTAACAGTGTCAGGTTTAAAGCCTGGGCTTTGAGAAATAGTGTCAGGTTTAGAGCCTGGGTTTTGGAAAACAGTGCCAGGTTTAATGCCTGGGCTTTGAGAATCGGGATATATATCAAATTCGGTGTTGAAAAATAACATGCAACAGTTATATGCAGCATGGAACGTGAATGAATGAATTCTTGGCAATGCAAAGCTTAAATGTGTGGGTTTCAGGTGGTGTATGGGGACTGTTTTGGGTATTTTTGGGTGCTGTGTCGGAGAGCGAACAACAAAAGCATTGGTTAAAAGAATGAGCTCATGTTCTCATGGCAGTATAGATTGGAATATGGGGTACAGATAGAGAATGTTTTTCATGAGAAGCATCAGCCAACGTACGAATTAAGATTCCAGTGTAGATTGTAACCGATATTTTTGGTACCATTCCTACCAAGGATCCAATTATATAAGGCCCATACTTAACATTTGTAGCCACAGCACAATAATTGAAGATTAAGTAAGGGAATGGGGAAATTCTGATTAAGGCAACAACCCGGAACTGATGAAACCAGTTCCATCCACAGTAGACCTTAGAATAAAAGCCTTCTTTGGATACCTCTTCAACATCACGCTACGTGGAAAATTAATCAAGAGGACTTCAAAGACACTATCTAGGAGAGGCAGAGTAGCAAGTTTAGATCCCTCCGAATAGTGGTAGTTTGGACCAGGAAACTGAGTAACATAAAATGTCACTATGTGAAGAGCTTGGGAAGCAACTAAGAAGCTTAGAACCCTGCACCATATTAGAACCGTGTAGACCTTTTTGCTCTTGAATATAAAAGGATGAAATGTACAAAGGACAAAGGATAAAAAAATAAAGGTAAACAGTGTTTCACTAATGTAAGCTTTTTCTTGCCCAAGCTCTGGAAGAAAGATGAATCCAAGATCCTGTAGAGTAGGGCCAGGCCTATGTAAATAATGAACTCCTCGTGCAGCCAAACCGTGAATGTACTGAAAAACAATACCAGCGAGCAGGTACTTCCAATTCTCCGCAAGGAGGTTGATCTCGATGGTTGCCTCCATGCAAACTCTCTTCCATAGCTTGGAAGCCTCGCGACCAATGTAAAACGACATGTTCTTCCTGTTGTTTTTGTTGTTGTTTTTTTTATGACGTTGTTGTTGTTGATTATGGTGCTGTAACCGTATAGCGACCACTTCCATATTACGGAAACCTGAAGTCGGTCTTTTTTCTCCGTGCTTTCTTCTTTCTCTGATCAATACCCTTTCCTCTTCTCCGTATCCCCCTTTCTGTTCCCCTTTTTTTCTTTTTATTATTATTTTTTCAAATGAAGGTGGTTCAGAGCAGTTATCAATCTTTAACCCATTCTTATTGTTTTATTTTCTTTTTTTGTTAAATATTATTTAATATTAAAGATGAATCTACCCAGGAATGAGGGATTAAGCCAATTCAAAACGGTCATAATTTATTATTTATTATTAATTTTATTTTTATGTAGTGGAGAGAGTGGGTTGTTACCTGAGCAGTTTCAAAATTATTATTTTATATATATTTTTTAAAACCAGTACTTGGAGTTAAGGAGTGAGAACATGGGAGTACTTCAGTTGACTCATTCTTTTTATTATTTTTATTATCTTGAACGTGCAAATGAAGGAAACAGTTTGAAAACAATTTTCTTTTCTTGTTATTTTTATTATTATTTTTTTCCTTATTTTTAGGTTCTGTTGTTTTCAATTTATATTTTTATTATTTTTTTTATTTTCGTTTTTTATTATTAATTATTTTTTTTTAAATTACCACCTTTTCTCTCTTTTTTAAGTTTTTTTAAATGGAAAAATTCAAAAAGTTTTATTTATTATTTTTCAAGAAAACTTAAATTAATAGATATATATTCTATTTTATTATTCATTTTTTTTCATTTTTCCTTTTTCCACTTTATTATTATATTTTAATTTAAAAGATTATCCGGACAAAATCGGGTGTTGACAAAGCAAAACTAGAAATATGGTGTATAAAAACATAATTCGTACCTACAATAAATAAATGATACTTATATATTTCATTATAAATTTAAAATAAATAAAAAATTGTCACAACTTCAATACAAAAATATGTAAAAAAATATCATGTTTTGAAATATATTTGACTAGCACAATTTCTTCAACATAAAATCGTGAAACATGATTATCTATATCTATCTCTCTCTCTCTATATATATATTAAAATTTATTTACTTTTACAAATTCAATGTAAAGTTATACAACTACACAAGAAAAATCTGAAAGGAAAAACTTAATCTTGCTACGTAAATATATTCTTAATTAAATGTTTGCACATGGTCATCAATAAATTCCTAAAATGGTAGGATTAACTTTCCAAATTATCACTTTATCTTCTTTGAAAAGAAAGGTTGAAGAAGTGATTCACCAAAAGAATTATTCTTTAGTTTAATTAATCGAAGGGTTGAAATCAATCATCTCATTCTCAGTTAAGTTTATATTAACTCACTTCTTTTTAATAGATTTTATTCTTATATTTTCTTAATCTAGCCAAGTTTTTATTAACTCAAATATGTTTAATAGATTTTATTCTAATTTTTTGATTTCTAGCCACAACAAAAAGAGAAACTGAAATTAAGTTTCACATAAATCATATTATTTAGAGGTATGATGAAATCTTCTTTCTCTAAGGTGCATGTAATTATGATATGCACGTAACTAGGGAAAGTAGTCCATCATCAATACATTAATGTTATACGAAGAATTGCAAATTTTAGACGGATGAGGAGATTCAAAGATAGAGAAGTTGTGTTAAGAAAGAATATGGGACAACTAAATATATGAAAATAAAGATAGTCTAACTAATTTTGATAGAAAATTGTAATGTTTTTATAAGATTTAAGCATAGTAAAAGACATTTACTTTGTATAAGAATTGAAGTATCCGGAAGTGTTTCCATTTATTATGTTCTTTATTATTGATAAAAAAGTTAATGTTACACAAGACATTGATGGAAACAACTTAAATAATATGTATTAACCTGATCAGCAATACAAAACACCAATTTAAGATGACAAAAAAACAAAGTATATTAAAAAATTCAAATAATTAAATGAGAAACACATAAATAATGAGTATTGATGCTTTGTAGAACAAAGACAAATGTTTTCTATAGAAAGATGGGGAAAGAAGTAAGGTTAGGTGGGAAGGACATGAGTTTTAAAGAAAGTGAGAAGATGGTGATTCCCATGAAAAGACATTTGAAGAGGAAAATGTTGATTTCCATGGAAACATATTTCAAGAAGAAATAAGATGATCCCTTCTTTCCAAAATAATTCCACCTAGTTACTCTCAAACATTAAAAAGTTTTCGACTGTTTTTTTTTATTTATACTGTAAAAAAGTTAAATGTCGAATATTCAAGATCCATAAACAAATTTGAGTTTAAAAAGTATACAATTCCTTAAAAAAGTCTAACATAATGCTAATATTGTTATTGAAATGAGTAGATAACATATTTTTCAATTAACTTACATAAACCAAATGATAACAAGAATTATAAATAAATTCATAACTGTACTATAAAACTCGATACATTATAATTAATAATAGATGCCTTGTGCCCAAATAAATAAAATTGAATTTGTTTAAATAGATGCATAAAATCTTTTTAAATTTAAATAGATGCCCTTTCGGATTCTTAGATCGATAATACGAATCTAACCATTAATATGATTACTTCACCCTAAATAAAATGTTGAGAAGAAAAATAAAAATAAAACTAAAAATTATAGCAATGGAGAAAAAATATAATAGAAAAAGCATCCAATGCATTTTTGATAAAAAATAAAATAAAATAGAGGATTAAAATGCTTACCTGATATATTACAATTTATCGTAATAAAGTCTTTCAGTATTTCAAATCCACTCATGAAATCTCTATCAAATCAAATAAGCACCAAATAATTTTAGAAAAATAACTTCTTAATTATTTCATACTTCATTGATAGACTAAAATAGAAGTTATCATCAAAACTTTATTAGAACATCTTCGTAGTCTAAGAGATTAGGGTGAACCAATATAAAACTACTTTTTATGTGCTTATATATTTCTATCTTTGATGATCTTGCTTGGTGGTTTTTGCTTAGCAAAAATTGAGTTCAAACCCCATTCAACCCCCCCCCCCCTTCTAGAGCCAGTTGTTCCTACATAGATCTTCAAATACAGATATTACAATTTCTAACACTCTTTTTGAGTGTCTTATTATATTTTGTTGAGCTACAATCTGAATACTTCAAATTCATTCATGAAATATCTATCTCAATCAAATCAAGGAACTACCAAATATTTTTAGAAAAATCAATTCTTAATTATTTGATACTTCATTGATTGACTAAAATAGATCTTCAAATACAAATATTACAATTTCTAAACTTCTCTTTGAGTGTCTTATTATATTTTTTTGAGCTACGATGTACATTGTCGAACGCATCTCAAATTAAAATAAGATGTTAGATTTTGCAATATAGCCGACCTAGGTCATTCTTCCAAGGACCACTCAAATGTTCTCAATCACTAAAAGTATAAAACAGTAGCACGGGGGTGGGGGGTTGGCAAGTATGACACTTAAACAAAATAAACAAAAAAAAAAAAAGCGATTAAAGCAAAATAAAGAAGTTCACGTAATGAACATCAACCCGGTCTCCCTTCAGTTCTCCCAAATCCCTCACTAGCTCCTAAACATTATCCCATTTACATTCGTGGGTTAAACAGACAGGAATCCCTGCATCTATTTAACATCCCGAACACTCCACAAATCACGAAGCATTTTATCAAACACTTAGTGTGCCAAACCAATACAATCGCAGGATCAGCAACATCATCATTTCTACTTGATTTCGACTTGAGAACTCCACAATACATTCCAATCGGACTGTATTTGTTCATTTACAGATTCAATCCAACCATTAAATTAAAAAATCAAATTAAAACAACAAATGAGAAGGTAATTACAGGAAAACAATACAAAACGCGAACCTAGGGATAAATTGAGATGAGAGAACCTCTACGGACCGGATTGAGTAAAAGCTTTAGCCACTCATGATGGAATGAACATGAATAAAAGCTAATAAATACAAAAATAAAAGTGCAAAAGCGAATGAACACGAAAATACAAATGCAGAAATGAAGAAGAAGCAAAAAAGAAGCAACTCCAAAACTGTATTCAAAGTTCTGTCTTTAGAAATTGTTGGTTGCTGCCCTACATAACTCACTACAGTATTCAGAATTTTTCCTGACCTAAGGTGGCCAAGACCCACTTGTATGTTGCCCTAATAAACCAAAAATGCACAGTTTTGATCTCAACTCATTTGGGGTGAAATGATTAAGTTGTCCTCAATTGAATATTTTCGCTCAAAGTGTTGTCCAGATTCCATACCCCAACTTCAAGTTTGAGTTTGTCTGCTTTACAGTCCGAATTTGGTCTTATACTCTCTCACAACGTTTGTAGATCTTTGAGTTATCTGCAAAATGACATAAAGATCAAGTTAATCAGAGGCCTGTAGCAAAAGTTATGGACAAAATAAGAAACATGCTCAAGTTTGGAAAATTTCCGAAAATTTCATCAAATTGAGTGAAACTTTGAATTAAAGACCAATAAGCCCAAATACAGAAAACGGGTCAAAAATTTGTCATTATTTTTATCACTATGTAGTAGAAAAGTGGTTAAAATAAATAAATATCAAGGTACAATCTGAATACTTCAAATTCACTCATGAAATCTCCATTTCAATCTAATCAAGGAAGTACCAAATAATTTAGAAAAATAAATTCTTAATTATTTGATACTTCATTGACTGACTAAAATGGATCTTCAAATACAAAGGTTACAAATCCTAATTGTAACATCCCATATTTTTCATATAATAGAAACTTTATTGCATAAAAAGTTATAATAAACTTGGATATAAAAATCCATATATTCATCATGTATTTCAAAATATATTTCTCCAAATAATATTTAATAAAAACATCTTCGTAAAATTACAAATAAAATAAAATAAAATAAAATAAAGCTTCTCTAACAATTCACTTTGGACTCACACCACCTATCAAATCCTCTGCTCACGTGTAATATATACGATCATCATAGATTTAAAAACAAAACAAACACCACACAAAAATAAGGGTAAGCTAGAGAGTTTTTAAAAAAAATATATTTTCATAAATTAAATTTATATCTCAATCAAACAACAACAATTCAAACTTTCATAATTCATCTCACATCATACATATACTGACTCACAAACAAAGACACTAGACTCTCTACTTCTAGAAGACACTCGTGCATTGAGTTAGACTCAGAGGTGTGCACCTGTCATTTACCACCCAACTGTTCTGATCGGGCTCATATTTCAAACCTTGGAACAATCTATTCCGATCGGGTTCATATTTCAAACCTCAGATCCCATATGCACAGGGTTAATCCATATGTTCTATTCTGATTGGGCTCATACTTCAAACCTCAGACAGGACCATATGAACCTCCTTCGACTCTTCACTAACTGGTAATCTTCATCCATGTGAATCCAATGTACCAGTAGAGTCAGGATACCTCCTTAGAATCCCCAAACAATGCACATCCTAATAATCTCAACACGGGTATCTCCTTTCACTACAAGAAAAAAGTTGTTTAGAGACCAATATTTAGCTACCAAATGAAATGGTTGCTAATTGTGATCAAAATAGTCACCAAATTAAATTTTGGTTGCTAAATAACTACAAAATAGAAGTAATGATTAAATTTAGTGACCAATTAAGTCAAATAATTGGTATCTAACATTAGATACCAATGTTTTAGTGACCTATGCCATTAGATTCTAAATTGGTATCTAATTAAGTTAGAGACCAATTTAGAATCTAATGGCATAGGTCACTATAACCTTGGTAGCTAATGTTAGATACCAATTATTTGACTTAATTGGTCACTAAATTCAATTATTACTTCTATTTTATAGTTATTTAGCAACCAAACTCTAATATGGTGACTATTTTGGTCACAATTAGTAAACATTTCATTTGGTAGCTAAAAATGGTTTCTAAACAACCTTTTTCTTGTAGTGTTTCCTGAAGATACTATGTCTCGATCACATACCACATCATTCACAAACATTTATACTACATAATACAATACATAAACATTCATCCAATTCATTAATAAAAAAATAATTACAATATTTATGAAAAATAATCAAACTAGCTTCCCTTACGCAAATTCACAAAACAAGTAATTATAATATCTATAAAAAAAAACATGCAACTAGCTTTCCTTACTAAAATATCATCATTCTAGATAAATTTATATTTCAAAGGAGACAAACATTTATAAGAAAAAATAGAACTAGCTTCCCTCACAAAATATCATAATTCTAAATAAATTTAAATTTCAAAGGAGACAAACATTCATAAGAAAACATAGAACTAGCTTCCCTCACAAAATATCATAAGTCTAAATAAATTTATATTTCAAAGTAGACAAACATTTATAAGAAAACATACAACTAGCTTCCCTCACCTCTATAGAGTAGACATACTAAAAAATCCTAAAATCACGGGCAATCTAACTCTGTTCAAGAATCTGATCGGACACTCCTGATCTACTCAACACTAGGAATCTAGGGATGTCCTCTGATTGTCAATCTGATAACCTATGAGATCACAAATCTAGAGAGAAGATAGAAAACTTAAAAAAAAAATGTTTGAGAGATGGTGGTTTTCATAAGAATGAAACTGTATATCTTCTTAAAAAAAGAGAGAGTTGGTAGTTTTTATAAACAAAATATCTTCTTAGAGAGAGAGAGAATTGGTAGTTGTTATAAAAATATAAAGTAAATAACTATCTTTTATTTACTTAAACAACTCTTTTGTTAAAAAAGTAGGTATTATATTATTTATCTCTAAAATTAAATTCTAGGTTAGTTTTTATTCCATAGCTATTTTCTAGGGTATTACACTAACCCTCTCTATGCGTGTCTTAATTGAATAGTGTGATTTCAATATAGAAAAACAAAATGAAAGGTGAGTTTGACATTTCAGTCCACCTACCAGTGTAAACATATTTACATAAACTTGTCTTATATAAACATGTTCTATGTAGACCTGTTCTAAGTAAACTTGTTCTACATATATCTGTCTTATATAGACCTATTCTACATAAACCTATCCCATATGAACTTGTTCTACGTAGACCTGTCTTACATAAACCTGTCCTAGATAAAGTTATATCAAATAATTATATATTATATTTGATAAATATGCTAACAATATTGTTTGTTCTCTTATAATATTTTTGTGATTTTCTATTCAAACCAAGAAATTTTTTTAATTTTTTATTTTAATGCATTTTGAAGTGAGTTGCTTGTTGTATTTCTTTAAAGTTTTTATTTTAATGTCTATTTATATGTTATTGGCATTTTTCTTTGTCATGATAACTAATTTTATTATATTAACTAAATTAAGAATATAACTGAAAAAATACGTTATTTTAAAATGTAAAAAATACCTATGAAAAGGAACAAATTTTTGTTAAAAAATTGTCATTCAAAAAATAGAGACATTATTATTTAATTTTATGTAAATACTACAATAAATAAATGCATAAATGAAATACTTTATATTAAAGTTAAACTTATCATTTTTAAAAATATTTATAATAAGAAAAGATTTAATGTGTTTATTCATGTCTTTTACAGAATAAATTTATACATTCATTAGAATCATGTATGTATTTATAATATGAAGTTGTTTACTGCATATATTTATCAAAGCGTGAATATATCAATTTTTTTTTAATGAAGTCAACTTTAACAAATTCAGTGCATAATATATTAATGATATATTATATTTAATAAATATAATTAATGATATTATTTAATGTTTATATAAATAACAGTTAAACAAATACATTCATTAAATATTTATATTTAATTTATATTTTTTATATGAAAGTATTTAATAATGCATTTATAATTTTTACATATTAATGTATCCATTTATTAGAAGTTTGTGTGTATTTACTCTTTAATGAAAATATTTATTAAAAGCGTGTATTTATCCTATTTTTAAGAATTATTAATTCAGTTTAAATGTGAAAGTATTTATGTATTTATTTAATGTTTAAATAAATATTAATGCTTAATTCATCTTTGCTACCATGAAGTCCTATATATATATTGGTACAAAACTCATCAACAAAATGTAATAAGGCATTCAATTGGTAATGGGGGCTTGTCTTCTTTCTTCTAGGTTTAACTATTTGATTTTTTTTATTCTTGATTATGTATGAAGATTTATCTTTAAGCAGATAAAGAAGTATCAAATAATTTTATAATAGAATTTATTTTTTAAGTTATTTAATACTTTTTTGATTTGATTAAAATTTGATACTTCACTGAGTAGGAAGCATTTAAAGTGTTTATTGCAAAGATTGAGAATTTTAATATAATGGTAATTTCTAATCATAAAATTTTGTGGTTTTCTTATCGTTCATGTATATTTTTTGGTACACTATTGGAAATTCATTTTTATATTGGTTATTTGATTGTTTTTTTATCTATAATGTGATGTTCTATGTTTAGATCAGTCCAATAATAATTGAAAAACTACAGTAAGACCAATTAAGTTGGAAATTTTTAGGAAAAAAATTTTGTTACATGGATGCAGGTCTTTGCTATGAAGTGATAAAAATTTGTTGATGTAGTTCATGGAAAGATCTAAAGGCCTATATAGTTTTATTTGAAGTTGGAGTAATAATATATCAAAAATTATAATGTGGAGATGAGACAAATAGTTGAGATAATTAAACATTTTGATAATTTAGTGTTGATAGTCTTATAACAATATGTGAATTTTTCAGTTATTCAAATGAACATGTGCATAATATAGATGATAACAGTTTTATACTCCGATGAAGGTTTTATTCTAGAGATGTTTTGTGCTCTCTGTATTTTTTAAAGAGGGATGATTAGACACAATACTTTCGTAGGTATGTTTTATCTTATTGGACATTGTAACATCCCATATTTTTCATGTATTAGGAACTTTATTACTTAAAAATTATATAATAAACTTTAATATAAAAATCCATATATTCATCATGTATTTCAAAATATACTTCTTCATATAAGATTTAATAAAAACATATTCATAAAATTACAAATAAAATAAAATAAAGTTTCTCCATCAATTCACTGGGGACTCACACCACCTGTCAAATCCTCTGCTCACGTTTAACATACACGATCATCGCATATTTAAAAACAAAAGAAACACCACACAAAAATAAGGCTTAGCTAGAGAGTTTTAAAAAAATATATTTTCATAAATTAAATTTTTATCTCAACCCAACAATAACAAATCAAGCTTTCATAACTCATCTCATACATCACAATATCATTAACACATCACACACATGAGACACCCATATGATCTGGTTCTTTTTCACACCGTAGCGCAGTCATATAAACTTAATCTATATGATCCGGTCTGACCAGTTCTTTTTCACACCATAGCACGGTCATATGAATCATTTAACCCACATGATCTGGTCTGACCGGTTCTTTTTCACACCGTAGCGTAGTCATGTGAATCTATTAATCCATATGATATGGTTTAACTGGTTCTTTTTCACACTGTGACGCAGTCATACTAACCTCCTTCGACTCCCACCACCTAGTCATCTTCATCTATTATTCCAATGACTTGTAGAGTCAGGATTGAACCTCCTTCGACTCTCACCACCTAGTCATCTTCATCTATGATTCAAATGACTACTAGAGTTAGGATACGATAACACAGGTAGTCTCAATCACAAACCACATCATTCACAAACTACACCATACAATACATAAACACTCATTCCATTTAAATTCATCCAATTCATTAATCAACAAATAATTAAAATATTTATGAAAAATAATCAAACTAGCTTCACTTACCTCTATAGGGTAGAGATACTCAAAAACCATAAAATCACGGGCAATCTAACTTTGTTCAAGAATCTGACCAGACACTCTTGATCTACTCAATGTTAGGAATCTAGGAGTGTCCTCTGATTGTCAATCTGATAACATATGAGATCACAAATCTAGAGAAAAGATAGAAAACTTTAAAGAGAATTTGTTCTAGAGAGATGTTGGTTTTCATACGAATGAAACTGTGTATCTTCTTAAAGAAAGAGAGAGTCGGTAGTTTTTATAAACAAAATATCCTCTTAGAGAGATAAAATATCTTCTTAGAGAGAGAATATCTTCTCAGAGAGAGAGAGTTGGTGGTTGTTATAAAAATAAAAAGTAAATAACTAACTTTTATTTATTTAAACAGCTTTTCTGTTAAGAAAATAAGTGTTATCTTATTTATTTCTAAAACTAAATTTTAGGTTAATTTTTTATTCTATAGCTTTTTTTCTAGGATATTAGAGATTTGATAATAAACATTAATTTCGTACAAGGAATATTTTGTATAGGGTTAAATCACCTCTTTTATCACTACAAGAAAAAGTTAAATTACTGACAAAATTTTATCGACGGAACTTTATCCGTCGGTAAAATATCATTATCGACGATTTTATCAACAGATATCATCCGTTGATAAATTTATCAATGGATTTACCAACAGATTTATGCTCGATCTGTCTGTAATTACCGATAGACTCAAAAATCCGTCAGTAATTACCGACGGAATCAAAAATCAGTCGGTAAATTTATATACGATCAATTTATCAACGAATTTTGGATGTTTTTGATGGATTTGTCTCGTCGGTAATTTTTATTTTTTTTATAGTGTATGCTTCTATTTATATTATTTTTTATTATTGATAAAAAATTAATTAAATTAGTTTCACTTTTTAGGTTAGTTAGTTAACTCAATGAAATCAATATTAATTCATTTTAGTATTAGATTTCGATTCTTTAAAACCATGAATTCGAATCAAATTAACTAATAGTATGATTTTTTTATTATGATCTCTTCCTAAAACCTATCCTATACCTTGTAAACAACATTCATGTTTGTCTACATAAAACACCTATTTATAAAATTTTATTTACTTCACATCATGCATAATATGTAAAATATATCAAACTTTGCTCTCTCCAGATATTGTCAACTTTATTCTTTTCCAATTTATAGTAATATAGTAAAGGGTATATAAATTTTATAACTAAAGTGTGACCAATTATTGGTATATAAACAAAACATAAAAAAATGAGATTCTTAATATATCTTCTCAGACAAAAAATAATAAATATAAGGTCTAATAAAGAATAACATAATATGTTCAATAAATCTTGTTATGATAGGTACTAATATAACTTAATATTATATTAAAAAGTTTAAAATTTAAATTTTACTTAATTATACAAAATTTATTTATAAAGAAAGATTTATACTCATTTATATATTATTATTTGATTTTATTTTTAGAAGATATAACATCTCCAAAAACATAAATGCCTTGAAGCTTGACTGCTTGAATGGAAACCTACCAAAAACACTCATATTTCACTTTTTATCGCTCTATCCTATTGCCTTTTTTGTTTGTTCAACGATCAAACTAAACTCCATTTTATAAACATGGTACAAGGGATACCAACCCTTTTCACATGAAGAGAAAGAAAGGAACCCATAAAATTTAATAACTTGCAACAACCTACTATATAACTATGCCTTTAGTTTCTATCTTAAGTGTCAAATGTCATGTGGTTGCACAGTACCTCAAAAATAGAATAAACGTATGAATTCAACCACAACATTTCTTATTCTATAAATGCTTCAAATCATAGCAAACACAATATTTCTCATTCCAATTTCTTAACACTACTGATCCCACCATTATACAGCACAAAATGTTGATGGCATAATAGTTAGAACTTTACTCAAGCCCACCCATCTTTAACAAATATTCCACACTTCATAGGATTTGTTGCAATGAAGAAAATGTGTTTAGTTGATTCCTCATTGAAGTTAGAAATCCCATATAGTTTATGTAATTTGACTGCTACTTTGAAATTAAGAGCAACCAATAAAATCTCTTTGTTTACGTTTTTTCTCTTAATCGTTTATCTTCTAAAATTTGGTATTCGCCCCACTCCAAACCTTTCATACATGCCTTTGTTAAGTCATTTGATATTATTTTCTTCTCTATATACTTTTCTCATATCTCTCTATGGGATGAAACTCTTTCTTTTTATCTGGTATCTATCATGTAAACTCTCTCTCCATTCATCAGAAATAATCAGTCGCAAATAATGCACATTCATCATAACACACATTTAATTATTACTTATGTTATCCCTTAATTGTAGCTTATGCTTATTTGTCATCCTATACATATCTTTATGTATCTTTCCGTTACAATTATTCAAAAAAACAAATCATTTTGTAATTCATATATATATATATGTATATATATATATATATATTCGTACATATTTGTACGATATATGTGCTTAATATATAAAAGTCATATTTCTCTTTATGGTATTCGAGCTACAAACTTAACTCCAGCTTCGATCCTATTACTATTCCTTTTACTTCCTCTTTTATGGAACTTGTCACAACAACTCAACTACCCATTAAACTATCTTTCTCAAATTACCTCACTGGTGCAAGCAAGTTACTCTATTGTTGACTGCAAATAATGTACTCAGCTATGTTTTTGCCACCCTTCCATGTCCTCCAACAACAATTGAAACTAGTGATGTAGCTATTGAAATCTTACTTTTCTTGCCTGGAAGTGTTAAGATAAATATGTGCTTTTGGCTCTCTTCAGTACTTGTGGTCCTGAGGTGCAAATTGTGATGTCCTATGCTACCTCCTCCGTTGATGTAATGTCGAGACTGACCAAGGTTTATGTCAATCGGTCTCACACTTGGACCATGTCTCTTAAAGAGCACATTTCTTCTATCACCAAAGGTAACTCCAATGTTTGTGACTATTTGCACACTATTCACTCCGTAGTCGGTGAACTTGCACTTAATGGTCATTCTGTTGATGATCTTAATCTTGTCATTGTGGCCCTAAATGGTCTTGGTCTTGCTTATTGTGAGTTTTGTGCAACAATTTGCACTTTTGACACTTCACTGCTTTTTGGTGAACTTTTTGACAAACTTGTTGGCTATGAAATTTTTATTCAACCGGAGATGTGATAATAGTCGTCCTTCCCTGTTACTGCCAACCATGTTTCTCGTTCGTTTTTCTCTCATGGCGCTACAAACGTTCAATGTCATCCCCAAGTGGAGCATCTCCTACTTGGGACAACTCTTCTAGTTCTCATCCATGTAACTCTTCCTCTAGGTCTCGCCTTATTTGTCAATATTGTGATTTTTTTTGTACAACAAAGAATAATATAAATAGGAACACTTTAGGAATGCTCCAATCCTATTAGAAGAAGAAAATTTCCCAGAACATACACAAATGCACAAGAAAGGACATAAAGAGCAAGTTAAAAATTATAAAACACCTTCCATGTCAACTTTGGCCTATTCTTTCTTTCACATATAAGAGCAATAGAAAATGAGAAAGTAGCTCTGAAGATGAGACAGTATACAGTGAGAACTGATGCCCAAGATCTACTTAATTATTTAACCTCTTAGGCAGTCAATAGGGTGCAGATACCATTCTGCAAATGTTCTTTAAAACCCAATCCTTCCAAATTTTCCCAACTTCAAACTTGCAATTGTGCTTGTAGAAAAATCTCTACGTCATCCACCAGACCACCCTCAAAGATGACCCTATTCCTATGCATCCAAATAGCCTTAGTAAATGCGAACCACGTACCTTTCCACACTTAGTTAGCTTGTGCACTCAATCCAGTAAGATAAAAGCTAAGAAAGTGACTAGCTATATCGTTACTTATCATAAAAAACAACCCTGTCCACTTATCACACTTGACCCATATTCTTTGTGCAACCTCACATGATAACATAATATGCATAATAGATTTCGCATCCTTGTTGCACAAAGGACATGGATTACACGGAAGCCTAACCTCTCTCTCTTTTCAAGATTAATTTTAAATGGTAATCTATCTATCAAAACCCTCCAACCAAACACCTTAGTTGTTGCAGGCACTTTAAGACTCCAAACCTTGCTCAAACAATAATTTCTTGGTATATCTGGAATCGCTTTCATGACCCCATAACCAGATTGGACTGTGTAAGCCTTGGTCTTCTCACCCACCCAACCGCCTATCAAAAGAGTCACCCCTCCAAACAACAAGGTTGATGATTTCCCAAAGTTATTTTTCCAAGTCTTCCTCCCAATCAAATAGTTCCCTCCTCCACGGTATATGCCAAATGTAGTATTGTGTGGTCCCGTTGCCAATCCTTAAAGTAAGGTCACAAACCAAAAAATCTTTGGTATCTGATACCTCATATAACCTACGAAACTTATCCTTTAGCATCCTATCTCCCATCCACGAGTCTTCCCAAAATTTGATCCTACTACCGTTACCAAGTTTCCATCTAATGCTTTGATCAAACCAATTAGATACTCCAGATACCTCACAAAGTTTTCCTAGGTCCTTCCACCAATTCGAACTTTTTCGGCCAATCATAGAATTATTCATATTTCTCCAATCATCATACCTGGATTCAATGAGGTTTCTCCATCCTCCATCATGCTCAGATCCCAACCTCCATTTTTACTTGGCTACAAGAGCAGAGTTGAAAACTTGAATGTCCGTTACTCCCAAACCACCCAACTCAATAGGAAGAAAAACTTTGTCTTAGGCAACCCATGGGATTTTTCGCCCCTCAGAACCCCAACCCCATAAGAACTTAGTGTGGATTGCCCTAATGGCACCTGTTTAGGAGCATTAAAGAGGGAAAAATAAAACAGTGACAATGCATTTAAGACTGACTTAATCAGGCAAATTCTGCCTGCCATAGATAAAAGTCTTCCCTTCCACATCGAAAGCCTCTGATGAATTTTATGGATAATTGGATTCCAAAATTCCTTCTTTCTATGATTACCACCAATCCTAATCCCCAAATAAGTGAACGGAAGTCTCATCTTACCACAGTTGAAGCAATTAGAGAAAAAAATTCAAGTCTCATTCTGATATCCCCATTGCTCCTATTTTGCTTTTATGGAAATTCACCTTCAACCCAGAACTAACTCAAAGCTAAGTAGAATAACCTTAACAACTAGAATACAATTGTATTTAGGTTGACAGAAAAACATTATATCATCTGCAAATTGTAAAAGCTTTACCTCTGCCCCCTTATTCCCCACAATGATCCCTTACAGAATCCCTGTTCTAGACACCAATAAGACTTGCTACAAATTATATGGTTATCCTTCTAATCATTCTTGTCGTCATCCAAATACGATTAACAAGGATTCTCGCTCCGGACCTACTCGGCATTTGGATTGGATTTTGGCGCATCTCATCATGTCACTAGAGATCTTGCTAATCTCACTTTAGCCCATGATTATACTGGTAATGATAAACTTTTGTTTGCAAATGGTAAGGGACTCACAATCACTCATAGTGGTTCAACTTCTCTTCCCACTTCCTCCTCCCTGTTTCACTTAAATAATGTTCTTGACATATCTCAAAAACTTCTTTTTGTTTTCCAGTTATGTCAAAGCAACTTTGTATCCATTGAATTTTTTCCATGGCATTTTTAAACTAAACTTGTCTCCTTTAGCCACGGATGTGTCGATTGGTCTACTACTTCCCATGCCGTATCTACTCAAAATTTATTGATATAGTTCTTTTGTGATAATCTAAGAATACCTCGAGAATGATCTCTTAATATTTGGATTCCTAATACAAAAGAAGCATCACCAAGATCTTTCATTTTGAATTTGTTTGACAAAAATTTCTTGGTTTCATGTAACAAACTTATATCATTGCTTGCAAGTAGTATATCATCGACATAGAAGATTGGGAATACATATTTACTCGCACTGAACTTGTAGTATACACAATCATCAACAATATTTTCCTCAAAGCCATATGAAGTAATAACTTGATGAAACTTGTGATACCTGTAATACCCTAGAAAATAGCTATATAAAAAAAAATTAACCTAGAATTTCGTTTTAGAGATAAATAAGATAATACCTATTTTTTTAACAGAAAAATTATTTAAGTAAATAAAAGATAGTTATTTATTTTTATTTTTATAACAACCACCAACTCTCTCTCTAAGAAGATATTCTCTCTCTAAGAAGATATTTTATCTCTCTAAAAAGATATTCTGTTTTATTCTAATAAAAACTACCAACTCTCTCTCTCTTTCTTTAAGAAGATATACAATTTTATGAAAACCACCATCTCTCAAACAATTTCTCTTTAAAATTTTCTACCTTCTCTCTAGATTTGTGATCTCATAGCTTATCAGATTGACAATCAGAGGACATCCCTAGATTCCTAGCGTTGAGTAGATCAAGAGTGTTCGATTAGATTCTTGAACAGAGTTAGATTGCCCGTGATTTTAAGGTTTTTGAGTATCTCTACTCTATAGAGGTGAGGGAAGCTAGTGGCGTATTTTTTTTTTTTATAAATGTTTGTTTATCTAAAATTATGATATTTTGTAAGGGAAGTTAGTTTGCTTGTTTTTGATATATATTGTAATTATTTATTTTATTAAATATAAATTGGATGAATTTGAATTGAATGGAATGAATGTTTATGTATGGTAGGATGTAGTATCAATGTTTGTGTTTGTGAATGATGTTGTATGTGATCGAGACTACCCGTATCCTGACTCTACTAGTCATCGGAATCATAGATGACGATGACTAGGTGGTGAGAGTCGAAGGAGGTTTAGTCCTGACTCTACTAATCATTGGAATCATAGATGAAGATGATTAGGTGGTGAGAGTCGAAGGAGGTTCACATCCTGACTCTACTAGTCATTGGAATCATAGATGAAGATGACTAGGTGGTGAGAGTCGAAGAAGGTTCAATCCTGACTCTACTAGTCATTGGAATTATAGATGAAGATGACTAGGTGGTGGGAGTTGAAGGAGGTTCATATGACTGTGCCACGATGTGAAAAAGAACCGGTTGGACCAGATCATATGGATTAATAGATTCACGTGACTGTGCTACGGTGTGAAAAAGAACCGGTCAGACCAGATCATGTGGGTTAAAGGATTCATATGACCGCGCTACGGTGTGAAAAAGAACTGGACAGACCGGATTATATGGATTATGTTTATATGACCACGCTACGGTGTGAAAAAGAACCGGACAGACCGAATCATATGGATTGTGTTTATATGACCATGCTACGGTGTGAAAAAGAACCGGACAGACCGGATCATATAGATTGTGTTTATATGACTGCGCTACGGTGTGAAAAAGAACCGGACAGACCGGATCATATGGATTGTGTTTATATGACCGCGCTACGGTGTGAAAAAGAACCGGACAGACCGGATCATATAGATTAAGTTTATATGACTGTGCTACGGTGTGAAAAAGAACCGGACAGACCAGATCATATGGGTGTCTCATGAGTGTGATCGGTGATGTGTTAGTGATGATGTGATGTATGAGATGAGTTATGAAAGCTTGATTTGATGTTTTTTGTTTGGAATAGAAATTTAATTTATGAAAATACTATTTTCAAAACTCTCTAGCTTACCCTTCTTTCTGTGTGTTGTTTGTTTTGTTTTTAAAACTGTGATGATCGTGTATATTACACGGGAGCAGAGGATTTGACAGGTGGTGTGAGTCTCAAGTGAATTGTTGGAGAAGCTTCATTTCATTTTATTTGTAATTTTATGAAGATATTTTTATTAAATCTTATTTGGAGAAGTATATTTTGAAATACATGATGAATGTATGGAATTTTATATCCAAGTTTATTATATAATTTTATGCAATAAAGTTCCTATTATATGAAAAATATGGGATGTTACAATACCACTGACGGGAAGCTTGTTTGAGACCGTAGATGGATTTCTTTAATTTGCACACCATAGACTTTGGATTACCTGACACAGGTTTTTGGTTGCACCATATAAATTGTCTCATCAATGTCTCTATTAAGAAATGTCGTCTTAACATCTGTCAGGTGTAACTCTAAATCAAAATGGCTACTAATGTCATTATTCTTCTAAAATAATCTTTTGAAGATATTGGAGAAAAAGTTTCTTTATAATTTATGCCTTCCCTTTGAGTAAAGCCCGTAGCAACTAGACGAGCTTTATATCTTTCGATATTACCCATAAAATCCCTTTTAGTTTTAAATATCCATTTATAGCCAATGGGTTTCACACCTTCAGGTAATTCTACTAGATCCCAAACGTCATTGTCTCGCATAGACTTAATGTCATCCTCCATGGCATCAATCCACTTTTGAGAATTAGAACTTTTCATTGCTTGACAAAAGTTGATTGAGACATCTTCTATTAAACTAATGTCATCCTCATGTTCTTGGAGATACACAAGGTACTCATCTGAAATAACACTTCTTTCTCTAGTAGATCTTCTTAATGGGAATTCTTGAGGTTGTTGACTTTTTTTCTATAGGTTGTATTTGAGGAGGATTCTCATTTTTGTCCTATTCTATAAATGTGAACTGAATAACAATAGGTATGAATACCTGATCATTATCAATAATAGATTCCTCATAAAAAATATTCCTAATGTTTCCTTCTCCTCCAAACTCAACATCCTCGAGAAATATTGCATTTCCCTTTTCAAAAATGATCTTGATGTAGGATCATAAAACTTGTATCCTTGTGAGCGTTCAGCATAACCAACAAAATAGCAGCTAACTGTCCTTGAGTCCAGTTTTCTTTCATGCGGCTTATAAGGTCGTGCCTCGGTTGGACATCCCTAAATGTGAAAATGTTTTAGGCTAGGCCTTTTATTAGTCCAGAGTTCATAAGGGGTTTTGTTAACTGCTTTGCTTGGTACCCTGTTAAGGATGTACATTGTGGTCTTTAAAGCTTTTTCCCAAAGTGATTCAAGCAAGGTGGAATGATTGATCATACTTCTCACCATATCCTTAAGAGTTTGGTTCCTTCATTCTGCAACACCAATCATATTATGTTTGCCAGACATGGTATATTGCGGAACAATTCAACACTCGTTTAGAAAAGGTGCAAAAGGTCCTGGACATTGTTCTCCCGATCCATCATATCTTCCGTAGTATTAACTACCACGGTCAGATTTGACAACTTTGATTCTATTTCCAAGTTGGAGTTCAACTTCAGGTTTGAAAGGCTTAAAAACGTCCAAGGATTGAGACTTCTCATGAATTAAATATAAGTACCCATAATAAGAGTAATCATCTATAAATGTAATAAAATATTGTTGTGCATTCCATGAAGAAGTAGGAAACATACCACATATATTAGTATGTATTAGTTCTAAGACATCTTTAGCTCTCTCTACACTTAGTTTTCTTTCATTTGTTCTTTTCCCCTTGATACATTCAATACAAACTTGAAAGTCCTTTAAATCTAGGGGTTCAAGAATTTCATCCACCATAAGCGTGTGATCTGTTTAGAGATATGGCCTAAACACTTATGTTATAATGAGGCAAAATTCTCATTTAATTTTTGTTTTGTACCTCTTTAACTTGTTTGCAGTATTTGATTGCAGAAATTTAAATCAAGCTTATACAAATTATCAATTAAAAAACAGAACAAATAACATTTGAGTTTTGGAAGAGACTAACTTTATTATTTATGAAAGAACAATGATAACCATATTTGTCCAAATGAGAAACAAAAACTAATTTCCATCTAAAAGACGATACATAAAATGTCTCAAATAAATCCAAAAACTATCCAGTCTTAAAACATAATTTGAAGGTTGTTACAGCTTCCACTACAACTTTATTGTCATCTGCCACATAGATGAATCTTTTAGCATCACTTGGTGGTTAACTCCATAGGCAACCCTACATAGTAACACTTATATGAGTAGTAGCAGCAGAATCTACCCACCAAGTGTCTATAGGTGCAAAACTTAAATTAACTTCAAAATAAACAAAAGCAAGAATCATACCCTTCTTTGCACACCAAGCAGCATATTTGCCACAATCCTTTTTTATGTGTCGTGTCTTCTTGCAGAAGAAACATGTTAAAACCTTATTTTGTTTCTTTGTCTTTTTCTAGCGAGAAGGTGTAACCGCAGTAGCCTAACACTTTCTTTTATGCTGATAGGATAAAGCCATATGAGCACTTTCTTTATGTTCTTATTATAACCTCTCTTCCTCTTACACACAGTGGGATATAAGCTCATTTAATAACCGTATCCTTTAGAGTATTATAACTCATTTTGAATTGACCGAAATGTGCAGGAAGAGAAATCAAAATCAAATGCACGAGTGAGTCCTCAAACAAATCTAACTTTAGTGCTTTCAATTTTGAAGCAAGATCAGACATTTCCATTATGTACTCCCTTGTGTTCCCTTTGCCTTCATACCTCATAGGGACAAGTTTGCTCAAAAGGTTACTTGCCTCTTCCTTTTCATTTTTGGCAAAGAATTATTGAACGTCCTCTAGGAACTTTTTAGCATTGCTATCTTCAATAATAGAGTCGCGAAATGCTTCAGGAATAAAGCATTTCATAATCATTACACTCATTCGATTGGATCACTCTGATTTCTCTATTTTAGTCTAATTAACATTTTCTTCAGTAACAATGGGTTTGTCCTTCCGAAGAGCCATGTCCAAATCCATACAACCATGAACAATCTTTATGTTATCTTTCCAAACTTTGAAGTTTGTACCATTTAGCATAGGAATGTTGTTAACTTGAGCAGAAACATTGGAAACTAAAGCTACAACAACTTTATCCATCAAAATATTGTTAGCAAGAATAACGGGAAAATTCATACTGAGATACATGGAACAACATTAACTTTTAATCTTTGGATAAAAAAATTAATTGTAAGTGATACTCTCATTGCAGTAATCAAATATTGTCAAAAGAAATCATGTCAAACATTAAGCCTTTCTTTATACCGACTAAGTGTTCACATGGAAACTTGAGAATTTGCAACCTATTTATTATTGCATATATTTTCTATCAATTAGCCAAACAATAATCTTCTTCCTCTGGGCTAATTAGTGCTCGCATAATTAGACAAAAAATAAATAAATATATAAACTTAAGGTTTAATGTTTATTATTTGGCCAAACAATAAACTTCCTTTGAGTCGTTTATTATCCGCATAAATAATAAGCATCATATAAAAAAAATTGCATATGAGCAGAAGATATTACAATGGAAATAAAGGCCTGGATCAGTGAATCGTATTCAACATGATAACAAAAAAAATATTACATATGCTTTCAAGGCAATGAACCAACGACATTATTATGGATATCATACAAGCAATTCATATGAGTTACAAAATTACATGGTACAGGAACCAAGGCTACAACACAGCAAAATAAATTATATAAGATTAGACAAAAGGCGTAAACATCAAACACAACTATGTGCGTTTATTCTTTAATTTCAAACTGGTATAACATCAACATAATCCAATTCAATGATAAAACTTTATTCATAATAATTTAACACGAACGAGGCTCTAATACCAATTGATAGAATTAATCTTCTGAATGATGAATTCAACAATCATATTAAATTATTGAGAGTCAGAATCCAATAGAAGAGTCACATGCCTATACCCATGGATGACAATTGATTACTTGATATGGTTATGATCTTCCTCAATCAAAATCTTCCTTAGTCCTCTTGCTAGACTTGACAGTGACTCTTTTGATGGGGTAAGGGACCACAAAGTTTATGATTTTGATATATTGGGGACCAACCCTTGACCTCCCTTTTTTTTTTTTAACTTCTCAGCAAGCAGTTCCATTAAACCAACAACCCGAAAAATTAGGGGGTGTCATTACACTTATCTTAATTTTTCATTAAATCTATCTTAATTTCGAATGTTTTTGAACGTTAAGAAGATCAACAACTAATATGATTATATATATATACATATATATATATATATATATATATATATACATATATATATCCCATAATTAAAGAAAATATAATTTCCTAACAATACAAATTTGATCATCAAAGTGTTGCTAACTATTATTAGGAAATTAACAAAATACAAAAAATGAGATTTTTAATATATCATTTCATAAGGAGAATACTAAATATATAATATTTGATAAAAAAAATAACATAATATGTGTAATAAAGCTTGTTATAATATGGAGCTCGACCTTCTGCGGATCGACCACGAGAATTGAAAGAAGTTAACCAACAAAAGACTGATGGTACTCCAAGTTGAGGATATATTATAGATAATGGTATGATGAAATTTTGGATATTGGGATTAAATTATTGATCATGTTGTGGGGAACTTTATTCTTCATTTATTAAACTCAAATTTCATTGGATATTGAGTGCTAGAGGATATTTTCATGTAAATATGTTGTGTAGATCTAGTAGTTTGTATCACCGAATACATAACTTTGAGGGCAGAGTTATAGAAGGATTGTTTTATAATAGGGTTGGAGCACCCTTAAAGTGCTCTCATTAATTTTATTTTTTGTCGTTAAAAAAACTTATATGATATAATATTATACTAAAATATTAAAAGTAAAATTTTACTTAGTTATACAAAATTTATTTATAAAATAAAATTTATACTCAAATGTCTTGCTAGAAGCTTGACTAGTTCAATAGGAACCTACCAAAAATAGTACTCATATTTCATTTCCTATCACTCTATCCTATTAATTTTTTGTTTGTTCAACAAGCAAACTAAACTCCATGTTATAGACATGGTACAGGGACACCAACCCTTTTCACATGAGGAAACATAAAGGAACCCATAAAACTTAATAACTTGCAACATCCTATAACACAAGCTATATATAGAGAGATAGAATAATGCCCTTAGTTCTTATCTTAAGTGTTAAATGTCATTTGTGGTTGCACAATATCTCAAGAACATAAGAAACATATAAATCAAACCACATGTTGGAGATCCCCCATAGACTAGAGATGAGGTATTTTAATAGTTTATAAGTGGGTGCAAACCTAATCTTACAAACCGGTTTTGTAAGGTTGAGTTGGCTTAAAGTCTACTTCTTGATATGGTATCAGTACCTTAGCAAGATTCTTGGACATATCAAGAAACCCGTTATAGGGTTGTTATCGGACCACCCTTATATATAAGTTTTAGGCTTGAGTTGAGGAGTCTCGGTGTGAGAGGGGTGTTTGAGATCCCACATCGACTAGAGATGAGGCGTTTCAATACTGTATAAGTGGGTGCAAATCTCACCTTACAAGCCAGTTTTGTAAGATTGAGTTAGGCTTAAAGTTCCCTTCTTCCCTTCTTGATACCACAACACCTTATATCCTTTGAAGGTATGTCCCATGATTGCTATCCTAGAGTGAAAATGAAGAACAATGTCTGTCATTTCACATGATCCTCCACGCCTAGTAGTGGTATAATCTGCACAAATTATTTCAAGATTAATTAGACAATAATGAAAAATAAAAAAATGAGATCGATTCTCGATATAATATTGATATACTCAAAAGGAACAAAAGTGAACACAAACTCTTCCTCAATAAATCTACCGCTCCATGTCTCTCCAAATAAAGACACACGTATAAATGCACAGTATAGAATGATGAAACAAATTTTAAATAGGAAAACAAATTGAAATAATATTATAGAAGAACAAAAAAAAATAGAGGAAGGAAGGAGATAAGTAAAGAAGGAAGGAGAGAAGTGGAAAAGTCAAATAATGAAAGGACATATAAAGAAATGATGTTAACCTGTTAGAAAATAGGGAAGAGTTAGAAAAATAAAAAAGGTTTGATACCTAGGATTCCTTCACTGTTGAATTTCTTTTTTAAACAATATTATTAATTTATTATAAGAAAGTTTCAAGAATATTATTTTCATTAAATAATATTTATAGTATCAATATAAATTTAAAGTCATTAAAGAATATTTATAACACCGATGTAAACTTAAAGTCAATTAAGATATTTAAATTTTTAATTAAAATTGTTTTTAGTATAATTTTAAAATTAAATTTTTTTTATTTTATAATAATATATGAGTCTTAAATTTTTTTGAAGCCTAAAGCAGTTGCTTTATCTGCTTAGGCCTTGAGTCACCCCTGATTATGCTATAGTATTAGTGTATACATTCTGCTGGAGTATTTAATTTTCTTTACTGCCAATATTTCAGGCATCAGATGTTACAAGTGGTGCTCCATCCCCAAATCACATTATAGGATCAAGTGGAGGCAGTAAGACAAATTAAATATTTATGTTGTTTTTGTAGTACTTCACAAGTAATTGGGTTTGAATAATTTACAAACTTGTAATAGTATTAGTCTTGGAACCAAATATTTTGTCAAATGTGTTGGAACAGAATATGTGTTGCACTATCAAATGTGATATTTTGTTATTATAAAATTTGTGTTATTTTACTATTATTCTACTCGATAATTATGTGTATGTAACATATATAATTATGAAAACTGGTTCATGAAATGCTAGATATAGTTATAAAATTTTGGATATATTTTTTTTATTTAATATTATAATTATTATGGCAATTTGAACTAACATATTATCATTCACAATTTATTATAATATGGCTATAGCAAGCGTCATATTAAAACATTCATAATGATGACTATTTCAATTAACATTATTTACGTTTAAAAAAATGCCGCTTTATAAAAGTTATTATATGGCGGATGTTGCAGCATTTCACACAAAAACGTCATTTTATATTTTGTGGCACCCATATCTATGTTGATACGCAAAAATGCGACATATGTATAAAGTGACATTTGTAATCGACATCATATACAAAAAAAAAATGTCACCACATATATAATTTTTTGTAATGACTTTATAAGCTTAAATTGCCCTCTATTTGAGAGTTTATTTTCATTACTCATGTTGAGATCTTAATCGCATGAGAAGATTAAGACAAGATAATTAGGAGTGGTTTATATATACCCGTGATAACCAAGAGTAATTTGTTTACTAATTGTAATATGCTTTTTATTAGTGAAATTTCTTAGGAAGTTGTCAAAAGGAATAATTGGATATAGCTTGTAAGGTCAACCAATTTTAAATTGCTTTGTTCTTTTCTTTTGGTAGTATGCAATACAATTTAGTTGTTTATTCTTAAAAGGGAGTTTAGGACTTTATTCAAACATTTCTTTGTTGTTCCAACATTTATTAAATAAACTTATATATTAAATTATTAATTAGTAATAAAGAATAACATTGATAGGGACTTATGTATTAATTATATAAATGTAAACATTAATTGTATTAGATTTTAATAAATAAATATTAATTATATAAATGTAAACATTAATTGTATTAGATTTTAATAAATAAATATTAATTATATAAATGTAAATATTAATTGTATTAGATTTTAATAAATAAATATTAATTATATAAATGTAAACATTAATTGTATTAAATTTTAATAAATAAATATTAATTATATAAATTTAATATTTATTAATTTCACTTTTTTTTTAAAATAAAACTCTTTCTGATCTATTATTTTCTTACTTATATATGTGTTGAAAGTATCACATGATAGTATACATGTTTTAATCTATTTTATTTTTCAACATTCATTCTTGTCCTTCCTTTCATTTGCCTAACCTAGGCGTAGTTATGCCTTACACTAAAATTATTCCGAATCCTTTTTTATTCTAAATTCTTTGTCTACCATTACTACATTCTTTTCATTTTCTACATAACCAATTTGAACACATCATCTAGGTATCATATATATTAAGTTGAATCTTACAAGTGTTTTTTTTTTTTTTTAAAAGAAAAAGAAAAAGAAACACTATAAAACTAGGAATGACTTTGGAATGAAGGAAGGAGTGCATGGTTGAAGATCTTTATCATCATTAAGGTAAATTCAAATTTTAAATTTCTATATATCTTATCTTCAATGGCAGATTTATAACCACTATGCACAAGAATTATTGTTACCAAATTCCAAAAGTCCAGAGATGCTACATCATTCTAGAACAAATAAGAATATGACTTTCTTCGCTACTAGCATATGATCCCCTCTTGTGTTAGAAAAAAAAATGCCATGATTTTTTTATGCATGACCTAAATTATTTATTCCCTCTAATATAATTTCACATTTTTTCTTGTACGAATTCTTTCATTTTCTCCTCATGTTGATTTTAGTAACTCTTTTTAGTCGCTTGTTTTTTTATTTGATCTATCTTGTCAAATGTAAGATATTTGCATTGATTTGAACAAGAAAATTCAAATGTTCAAACTTTGTGACATAAACAACATATGATTTCTATATTTTCGTTAATAATGTTTCTATTGACTTATTGATTTTTGTATCGTACCAATTTGTGACTAGTTTTATAGTGGATGTTGTTATTTGCTTTTAATTTATAATCTTTGTTGAATCAATGCAGTCAAATATAATTTACATTTCTCAGTTTGATTGAGACCATTCTTATTGTGAATTTGCTCATAAAAAATAAATTAGGGATATTTTATTCTCTGAATTAGTGATTTTGTTATTGAATTGGTAGCTTATTGATGGATCAATCTTTGATTCAATTTTACATTTATCGATTCTTTTATAATTTCATGAACTAACTTCACTTTCTACGTTGATTTCCTACATATTCTAATACCTTTTATTTATTTCATTTACCATTTTTATAGCTAAATCAACAAAATTTTATTTTGATTGATTTATGGGTACTTTATTCCACTTTAACTAACATGATTACGATTACAGGACTCAACTTGCTCAACCATGATTTCAACTAAACTACAATCTACAATAAATTTGTGGATTTGACCTAGAGATATCATCAATGATCATGGAGAGCAGGGTCGTTCATTGCCAAATTAGTAACGCGGATATGGTAAGATATATTTTTCGTCATTTCCATGATTTTATATTATAGTCACCGTCGTAATTTCACTTCCATACCAGTATAATTTTTTTTTTTAAGTTTTGACAACTTAACACTTGCCTTCAAAATTAGTGCCATTTTGATTTAATTATATGTTTTTTTCATTTGCCTCAATCATGAATTAAATATTATTATAGAATAAGTTATATAGAATGTTTTGTTTTCTTAAATCATAACCTATTATAGTTACACAACATTCTGAATTTGGTTGTGACATGCGTTTACTTGGAATCATAAATTGTCTTCATGAGTTCAATGACCAAACCAACACACTATATATTATGACTTTATGACTTGAGAACAAATTATAGTTTGTTTAACCAATCAAGAGCATTTTACAATGAGTTTAATATGATTCTCCTATAAAAATGTGCATTAGGGAAACTTTTTCAATCGTGACAATTTTTGTTGTACATTCTAGTTCACATAAAGTAGTAAGGTGATTAAATTGGAAATATGCAGTATGTAAAATGTTTTAGAAAAATTAGTGTTTGCAGATCATATGAATATTAAACAAATGAATTAAACATGTAATATAATTATCACCGTAATAATGAACAATGAACACAAAAAATATAGTCAATGAAAAATTTCCATAATACATATTTTCATAGTGCATATTAGATTCATAACATAGTGCTCTTGATGTCTTAAACAACATTCTCAAATTGGTTGTGACATGCGTGAACTTGAAACCATAATTTGTCTTCATGAGATCCATGATCAACCAACAGACTATATATTATGACTTGAGAACAAAAGATAGTTGCTTTAACTGATCAAGAGCATTTTATAGTGGAATTAATATGTTTCACCTATGGAAATTTGTATGATGGAAACTCTCCAGTCATGAAATTTTTGTTGTAAATTATAGTTCACATAACGTGGGAAAAAATTGAGGTTAGAAATATTCATTATGTGTAAAATGTTTATTAGGATATAAAACTCGAGAGTAGTCTTTGCCGAACTTATGAATATAAAACAAATTAATTAAATATGTAGTATAATTATCGAAGTAAAAGTGAGCGTAATAATTAAAAATGAACACAAAAAATATAGTGAATGAAAAATTTCCATAATACATATTTCCATAGTGCATATTAGATCCACAACATAGTGCTCTTGATGTCTTAAACAACATTCTCAAATTGGTTGTGACATGAGTTAACTTGAAACCATAATTTGTCTCCATGAAATCCATGATCAATCAACACATTATATAATATGACTTGTGAACAAAAGATAGTTGATTTAATCGATCAAGAGCATTTTATAGTGGAATTAATATGCTTCGCCTATGGAAATTTGTATTATGGAAACTTTTCAGTCATGACATTTTTTGTTATAAATTATAGTTCACATAAAGTGGTAAAAAAATGAAGTGATTAAGTTAGAAATATTCATTATGTGCAAAATGTTTATCAGGATATAAAACTCGAGAGTAGTCTTTGCAGATCTTATGAATATAAAACAAATCAATTAAATATGTAGTATAATTATCAAAGTAAAAGCGAGCGTAATAATTCAAAATGAACACAAAAAATGTAGTGAATGGAAAATTTTCATAATACATATTTCCATAGTGCATATTAGATGCACAACATAGTGCTTTTGATATCTTAAACAAGATTCTCAAATTGGTTGTGACATGAGTTAACTTGAAACCGTAATTTGTCCCCATGAAATCCATGATCAATCAACACATTATATAATATGACTTGTGAACAAAAGATAGTTGATTTAATCGATCAAGAGTATTTTATAGTGGAATTAATATGTTTCGCCTATGGAAATCTGTATTATGGAAACTGTTCAGTCATGACATTTTTTGTTGTACATTATAGTTCATATCAAGTGGTAAAAAATTGAAGTGATTAAATTAGAAATATGCATTATGTGTGAAATATTTATTCGGATATAAAACTCGAAAGTAGTCTTTGCAGATCTTATGAATATAAACCAAATCAATTAAATATGTAGTATAATTATCGAAGTAAAAGCTAGCCTAATAATTAAAAATGAACACAAAAAGTGTAGTGAATGGAAGATTTCCATAATACATATTTCCATAGTGCATATTAGATCCACAACATAGTGCGCTTGATATCTTAAACAAGATTCTCAAATTGATTGTGACATGAGTAAAGTTGAAACCATAATTTGTCTCCATGAGATCCATGATCAACCAACACATTATATATTATGACTTGAGAACAAAATATAGTTGGTCTAACCTATCAAGAGCATTTTATGGTGGAATTAATATGTTTCTCCTATGGAAATCTCTATGATGGAAACTTTTCAGTCATGACATTTTTTGTTATAAATTATAGTTCACATAAAGTGGTAAAAAATTGAAGTGATTAAGTTAGAAATATTCATTATGTGTAAAATGTTTATTACGATATAAAACTCGAGAGTAGTATTTGCAGATCTTATGAATATAAAACAAATCAATTAAAATTAAATATGTAGTATAATTATCGAAGTAAAAGTGAGCATAATAATTAAAAATGAATACAAAAAAAGTAGTGAATGGAAAATTTCCATAATACATATTTCCATAGTGTATATTAGATCCACAACATAGTGCTCTTGATGTCTTAAACAATTTTTTAAAATTGGTTGTGACATGAGTTAACTTGAAACCATAATTTGGCTCCATGAGATCCATGATCAACCAACACATTATATATTATGACTTGAGAACAAAAGATAGTTGTTCTAACCGGTCAAGAGCATTTTATAGTGGAATTAATATGTTTCGCCTATGGAAATCTGTATTATGGAAACTTTTCAGTCATGACATTTTTTGTTGTAAATTATAGTTCACATAAAGTGGTAAAAAATTTAAGTGATTAAGTTAGAAATATTCATTATGTGTAAATTATTTATTAGGATGTAAAACTCGAAAATAATCTTTGCAAATCTTATGAATACAAAACAAATCAATTAAACATGTAGTGTAATTATCAAAGTTATTGTAATAATGAAAAATAAACATAAAATATTTAGTGAATCAAAAATTTCCATAATACATATTTCCATAGTGCTTATTAAATCCAGAACATAGTGCTCTTGATGTCTTAAACAACATTCTCAAATTAGTTGTGACATGAGTTAACTTGAAACCATAATTTGTCTCCATGAAATCCATGATCAATCAACACATTATATAATATGACTTGAGAACAAACTATAGTTCATTTAACAGACTAAGAGCATTTTATAGTGCAATTAATATGTTTCGCCTATGGAAATCGACTTTATGGAAACTTTTCAGTCATGACTTTTTCTGTTGTAAATACTAATTCATAGGAATATAAAAACAAATTAAATAAATATGTATTATGATTGTGAAAATAAAAGTTAGTGTAATCATGAAAAACAAACACAAAAATATAATGAATGTGAAATTTACATAATATATTTCCATAGGACATATTAGATCCATAACTTAGTGCTCTTGATTTTTTAAACAAATTAGTATCTTTAATCATATTATAAAAAGAAAAAATTGAAAACATATAGTGTTGGTTTATCATTGAACAAACATGAATATCATTTATGGTTAAGGTGGGATGAGGAAAGTCACTTCAAGAACATAACATGCATAATTAATACACATATATAATAAAAAAAAATCATACAACTTTCAAATTTGGTTTGTTATAGGTTTGGTGTACTAATATTCCATCTTCATTTTTGTGAAATAATTGTTATTATTATTATTATCATTATTATTATTTATTTTTCTAGTCTATTATGAATTTATTATTAACTATTTTAGAATTAGAATTTAATTGTATCTTCTCATTATTGTCAAGATTTTGTTTACCTGAAATCTCAACCTTTTACATTTTCACAACATTCTAAAATTGGTGGTGATATGGGTAAACTTGAAACCATAAGTTGTATCCATGAGATCAATGATCAACTAACCAACTATATATTATGAATTGAGAAATAAAGATAGTTTGTTTAACCTATCAAGAGCATTTTACAGTAGAATTAATATGTTTCACCTAATCCAAATTTGCATTTTTTGTTGTACATTCTAGTTCACATAAAGTGGTAAGGTGATTAAATTGGAAATATGCAATGTGTAAAATGTTTTAGGAAAATTATGTATATAAGTATATCTATATATATATATATAGATAATTGATATATATATATATATATGAATATAAATATATATATATATATATATATATAATTAATTAATTAATTGATTGATATATATATATATGTATATATATATATATATATATATATATATATAATATAT
>Ga0209700_101280_pt1 | contig 51578 bp, 25 predicted proteins | sample SiratroredBW_FD_187528 | JGI IMG/M metagenome (GOLD analysis project Ga0209700, IMG submission 187528) | Root nodule microbial communities of legume samples collected from California, USA - Siratro red BW (SPAdes) (version 2) | ecosystem: Host-associated > Plants > Roots > Nodule | place: USA...
ACTAATCATATTAATACAAGAGGACAAAACTCACCCAATTTTCCATTACCAAAAATAGTTCCAAAATGAAATGGAAACTGAAATTCACTGTTACTTGGCATTTGTATACCAAAACCAGTCAAAAAAAAGTTGTCGGGTTTGATTCTAGAACAATGGAGAATCATGTCTCCCATTTACAATTATTTATTTATTTACAATTTTTCTCGCATTTTTTTTTTCTTTTTTTTTTTTTGCAAATAATGAATAAAAATTAAATGAAATGTTTTAAGGATGTGCAAACCCTTTATCTTCCCATCTTCCCCCTGCAGTACAGCTATTACATTACATTTGATCAAGGGGTCACTATACCAGTGAAACCTGTTGAAAGGAGAATAACGTAGAAAATATTTAGGAATGGCAAGAGGCTTTTTTTTTATTAATTTGAAATAAATAAATGTCTATATTAACAGGCTTACAAAAGGAATTAATTTAAAAATAAAAATAACTTAGTTGTTTGTAATCAACGAAAATATTTTAACAACTTATTTGACTAATTCTCTATTTTTGTAAATTTGAATTAATTTTCAACACTCCTCCTTAATTCAAAATTGTTTATCCAAAGCAACTCTCTAAAGTAGTGGAATTTTTCCTTCGTTAAAGCCTTTGTCAAAACATCAACTAATTATTTTTGGATGCTGCAATATTCCATTGATATTTCTTCCTTTGTTACTAAATCACGAATAAAGTGGTCACGAATGTCAATATGCTTTGTTTTACTGTAAAACATTGGATTCTTTGTCATATAAATAGTTGTCTTGTTATCACAAAATATCTCTGTTGCCACCTTTTGCTCTTGTTGAAGATCTGTTAAAACTCTCCTTAACCATATGGCTTGACAAGCTGCTGAAGTTGCTGCAACATATTCTGCTTTTGAAGTTGACAATGCTAGTGTAGCTTGCTTTTTTGAACTCCAAGTGATCGCTCCTGATCCTAGAGTGAAAACATTTGCTGAAACACTTCTTCTGTCATCTATAGAACTTGCCCAATCGCTGTCTGTGAACCCAAACAATTTGAAATTAGAAGTTTTTTAGTACCAAATGCCATACTCCAAGGTTCCTGCAATATACCGCATGACCTTTTTTGCTGCTCCATAATGCAACTTTGAAAGTTGTTGCATAAACCTGGAAATAACACCAACAGAAAATGCAATATCGGGTCTAGTGTGGGTCAAATAAATTAAACCTCCAACCAAACTTCTAAAACTCTTAGCATCTGCCTTTTCTCCTCCATCTTGCTGCTGTAATTTTTCATTAAGATTCATAGGTGTAGCTGCAGGCTTACAATTAGACATGCCAAATTTATTGAGAAGATCACTTGTATATTTTCTTTGTGAAATAAATATTCTATCTTCAATTTGATAAACTTCAAGACCAAGAAAATAATGCAATAAACCCATATCTGACATCTCAAACTCATTCATCATTTGAGACTTAAACTCATGTACAAGAAAGATAGAAGAACTAGTATAAATGATATCATCAACATAAAGACAAATAATGATGAAATCATTTTTACCTTCCTTTTTCACATACAAGGTGGGCTCATTTTCACTTCTCATGTACCCCTTTTTTTTAAGGTACCCATCAATCTTGCTATACCACATTCTTGGTGCTTGCTTTAACCCATATAATGCTTTCTTTAGTTTGTACACCTTTGTTTCATTGCCTTCCTTTACAAAACCTTTTGGTTGGGTTACATACACCTCCTCTTGTAACACACCATTAAGAAATGTTGATTTGACATCAAACTAATAAACAGGCCATTGTAATTGTGCTGCCAAGGCTAAGACAAGTCTCACCGTTTCAAAACATGCTACCGGAGAAAATGTTTCTTCAAAATCAATGCCATGTTGTTGTGCATAACCTTTTGCTACAAGACGAGCTTTGTGTTTTTGTAAGCTTCCATTTGCATCAAACTTTGTCTTGAACACCCACTTCAAGCCAATTGCTTTTTTACCTTTCGGTAAATCCACCATCTTCCACGTTCCATTCTTTTCAATGGATTTCATCTCTTCTACCATTGCTTTCTGCCATTCTTCCTTTTCAGCTGCTTCTTCATAATATAGTGGATCTGACACAGTAAGAGCAAATTAAGTCAAGATATATGTGTCAGCAGGATATTTTACATTTGGCTTCTTGACTCTGGTTGATCTTCTTTCTGAAATTGGCTCATCTGAAAAATCTTCATGAGTAATAGATGTTGTTGGTGCCATTGATGGGCTAGCGGTTGAACTTGGAGGTGACTCATGTCTTTCATCTTGAAAATATTCAATAGGCACAGAAAACTCTTGTTGAACCTGTTTATCATTTAATCTCCAGCTTGCATTTTCATCAAATACTACATCTCTTCTAATTAAGATCTTGCCATTGAGAGGGTTATACAATCTATATGCTTTGGATTTAGTACAATAACCTATAAAAATGCATTTTTCAGATTTTTCATCAAGCTTTTGACGAGCTTGAGAAGTTACCAAAACATAAGCAATAGAACCAAAGACTCGTAAATAACTTACATTGGGTTTTCTTTCATACCATGCTTCATATGGAGTTTTATTCATGACAACCCTTGTTGGAGAGAGATTCAACAAATAAACAGAAGTTGCTGCAGCTTCTGCCCAAAACTGCTTTGTCAGTCCCCTTGCTTGTAACATGCTTCTTGCCATCTCCATAACAGTTCTATTTTTCCGTTCAGCAACATCGTTCTGCTCAGGGGTATAAGGAGTTGTTAGCTCCCTACAGATGCCATTTTCTTCACAAAACAGATTGAATTCTCTGGACACGAACTCTCCTCCTTTATCTATACAAAGTGTCTTGATATGGCAACCACTTTGATTCTCCACCATATCCTTGAACTTCTGAAACTGCCCACAAGCTTCTGATTTGTTTTCCAGAAAATACACCCAACTCATGCGACTATAATCATCTGTAAATAATAAGAAATAACGACTTCCACCCAAGGACTTAGTTTGCATAGGCCCACATAAATCAGCATGAATTAATTCAAGACATTCAGAAGCTCTCAATGCCTTCCCAACAGGAAATGACTTTCTAATTTGTTTTCCATAAACACATCCTTCACATAAATCAAGAGAACCAATTTTTGGTAATCCAAAAACCATACCTTTATCACTTAGCAATTGCAAGCCTTTGATATTAAGATGTCCATACCTCAAATGCCATAACTTTGAGTAATCCTTTGCACTTGTAGTGAGAGCAAAATTGTCCATGTTGGAAACATCTAAAGGGAACATCTTATTTGGAGTCATGATAACATGAACTTGTTTACCCAATTTCTTGTTTGTGATAACACATGCATCTTCATCAAACAGAATAGAATATCCACTGGTCATTAGTTGTCCAACACTCAATAAGATGTATCCTAAATCAGGAACAAAGTGAACGTTGTCCAACATTTTTTCTTTGTCATGGCTAGTGTGAACTCCCACAGTGCCTTTGCCTTCAACTTGAATCTCCTTTTTGTTGCCAAGTTGCACCTTTATCTTTTATGTCTCATCAAGTTCCTTAAACAAAGATTATGTGCCGGTCATGTGATTCGAACAACCACTATCTAGAAACCATAAATCGCTTGGTTTCTGATCAGCTTCAATACAAGCCATAAAAAGCTTGTTTTCTTCTTCAGTTTCTGTTGCAAAATTCATTTTTTGATCTTTGTACCAACAATCAGCTTTGATATGCCCGTATTTCTTGCAATGATGACACTGAAAGCCATTCTTTGGGTAACTTTGCTCATTATATTGCCTTTGTCCGCCATTCCTTCCTCGACCTCTGTCACGGCCACGACCTTGACCACGAAATCCTCCTCTTCCTCGACCTCTACTTGCTAACCGGTCGCTTTCTCCTTGTTTGGTGGTTGACTCCTTCACTTGGAATGCCTTCTCTTCAACTTTTTCCACCGATCTATTGAGTCTTGCCTCATGAGATTGAAGTAACCTCATTAGTTCATCAACAGAAAGAACTGATAAATCATTTGCTTCTTCTATGGCTGCCACTACATGATCAAACTTTGGAGTTAAGCTACTCATAACTTTAGCCACAACTGTTTCATCTGAAATCTGCTCACCATAGGAGCGCATTTGACTAACTACTGCCATTGTTCTTGACAAAAAATCAGCAATTGATTCATCCTTCTTCATCATCAAGGTTTCAAAGTCACGACTCAGTGATTGCAATTTCACTGTCATGACCTTTGAATCTCCCAAAAACTCCTTTTTTAAGATTGACCATGCTTTCTTTGATGTATTTGCTGCTGCAATAAGTGAGAAAAGAGTCTCATGCACTGTTTGTTGGATGATAAACAATGCTTTAGCATCTTTCTTCCTAGTTTCTTTTAGTCTCTCCTCCTCTGCTTCATTGGGTTCTTTTATTTCTTCAAACCCATTCTCCACCAAATCCCACAGCCCTTGTGATTTGAGTAGTGTCTTCACCTTGATGCTCCACCAATCATACTTGTCACAAGTAAAGATGGGTAGAAGCGGTTGAGGAGAAGAAATTGTGGGTAATGATGTCATATTGCCCAAATGATTAATGGCTATGATACCAATTTGTTGAAAGGAGAATAACGTAAAAAATATTTAGGAATGGCAGGAGGCTTTTTCTTATTAATTTGAAATAAATAAATGCCTATATTAATAGGCTTACAAAAGGAATTAATTTAAAAATAAAAATAAAAATATCACACTCTACTAACTTAGTTGTTTGTAACCAAGGAAAATATCTTAACAACTTATTTGACTAATTCTCTACTCTTGTAAATTTGAATTAATTTCCAACAAAACCAATACCCAGAACTACAGCAAAATTACAAGATTTATTACCCTTGTTTGTCAATATTACGCCAACACTCTTACAAAACTAGTACCATTATTTTTTTTTTTAACTTTTCTTTCTTAAGCTAGTTGTATTTTAGAATAATTACTTTTCAAATATTTTTGTTCTCTGAAATGATATATTATATTAAACTTATTTTTTAAAATTGATATATTTTTTACAACTCTATCAATTACATTATAATTATATCACATACATCATTCCTTTCTTACAATGTTTTATTTCCTTTTTTTTCGAATAAAAACTTCTTGTTTAATTTTTTTCTAATTTTATAGTCTTTAAAATATATCTATTTATAAAAATTTATTTATACAAATTTTTTACTTTTCTAAACAATTAAATCCTACACACGTACTAAATATAATTAATTATACATATAGTATAAAAAGCATAATAATTATATAGATTTGTAAAATAAATCTAAGTTTAAAAGAATAAATTAAATATTTAGAATTTTATATTATTTAATAATATTATTAAATTCAAATTATTTAAAATTATTTTTGAAATCATATTTTTTATCAATATCAAACATATATTGCTATAAATTTTTTAGTTTTACTTATATTGAACATATCTAGGCAAAAATATTTTATGGTTTTACTTATTCTTACTGTGTGTGTATGGATAAAAGTAGGTGTAGATATAGATATTATTTATTGTAGTGAAGCTTTCTATTTCAACATTCGTTAGCTATTCTAAACACGAAAGAGCAAACACACAAACACATTCTTTTCAAGTGAATATTAATTAAAAAATTTAGATAAAAATATATACAACATGCTCTTTTTGAATCGTTCTCGTTTTCTTGGCCTTTCTGAATGAGACATACAAACACATAACTTACAAAAAAGAATCAATGTTGTATCACACGTGCTTTTTTATACCGAAACCATTTCGTAACGAAATAGTATTTTTCTTCTGAAATGCAATTAGGTACAAATCAATGGAAACTTATTACCAGATCAGAGAACACGAATCTTGGAAATGGTATATTCTCATTTTTAATGAACAAAAGTCTTATATGTACTTGTTATCAAATTTTAGAAAACGGTAATTTAAGAACAGCATAATGCTAAATCAATTAACAAAGTAAAAGGAAAAACATAAGTTTAATGATAAAAACACTAAAAGTCGAATCAGAGAAGTACAAGGAAATTTGAAGAGGTATAGGATTACAAAATTACTGATGTGAACACAGAAACTTTCCACATTTGTTACATGAATCATTCATAAAAGTTAGTTGATAGCCGAAAATTTAGACCGAAAATGACCTAGATTGCAACTCGTAGTTATATATATGATTATGACATAGTGAGGACTTTGATTATAACATTTTTAACGTGAGGAGCTGTACCTATATATATGGACAGTATGAATGCATAATCAGCCTCAGAAACCAGAATCAATAGAAACCACATAAATCCACTGTTAACATGGGAATTCCAACTGTGCTAGCTTTACCATTTCCAGCACAAGGGCATGTGAATCCCATGATGACCTTCTCACAGAAGTTGGTGAATGATGGATGCAAAGTCATTTTTGTGAACACAGACTTTAACCATAGGAGAGTGGTGAGTTCCATGGAGGAGCAACAAGATGGTTCTATTCTTGATGAAGAATCAGTGCTGAAGTTGGTATCAATCCCTGATGGTTTAGGACCTGATGATGACAGAAACGATCAGGCCAAGCTGTGTGAGGCCATTCCAAAAGCAATGCCAGAAGCACTTGAGAAGCTCATAGAGGATATTCATTTGAAAGGTGAGAACAAAATCAGCTTCATTGTTGCTGATTTGTGCATGGCTTGGGCTTTGGAAGTTGGGAGTAAAATGGGAATCAAAGCAGCTGTGTTGTGTCCTGCATCAGCAACTATTTTCGCCCTGTTGTATAGCGTCCCTATGCTTATTGATGATGGCATTATAGACTCTGATTTTGGTAAGAACACTATCTTAATGTTTCTAACATTTTTTTCTTTATAGATGTTTTAATATATCTAATATAGTCTTAGATCCCTTATTATTTGAAGTTAAGAACAATATAAATATATTTTTTTCTATAAGTCTCTAAATTTCAAAACCAACCATATCTCAGATGAAATACTGATATTTACGATGTTATCTCAATGTACATCGAAATAACAAGAATTTCTAAAAGAAGGATAAAAACAATCATACAATTTTTTTTTAGAAAACTTAAATTATACGTTTATAGTATAAGCTAATGTTTTTCTGTTGGTTTTTCACTGAAGGTTTAACATTAACCACGAAGAAGAGAATTCGGATTTCGCCAAGTATGGCTGAGATGGACCCAGAAGACTTTTTTTGGTTGAATATTGGTGACCTAAAAACTGGTAAGACAGTGCTGAAGTATTTGCTGCATTGTGCACGAAGATTACATTTGACACAGTGGTGGCTTTGCAACACTACACCTGAACTTGAACCTGGGACATTATCATTTCTTCCAAAGATCATGCCAATTGGGCCATTGTTGAGAAGCAATGACAATGATAATAACAAAATAGCAACTACAAAATCAATGGGACAATTCTGGGAAGAAGATCACTCTTGCATGAGTTGGCTAGATCAACAACCTCATGGTTCTGTGGTGTATGTTGCCTTTGGTAGTTTCACTCTTTTTGACCAAAACCAATTCAATGAACTTGCCCTTGGACTAGACCTCACCAATAGACCTTTTCTTTGGGTTATAAGAGAAGACAATAAAATGGCATACCCTCATGAATTCCAAGGGCTTAAAGGTAAGATAGTTAATTGGGCACCTCAACAAAAGGTGTTAAGCCATCCTGCCATAGCATGTTTTGTCACTCATTGTGGTTGGAATTCTACCATGGAAGCTTTGTCCAATGGAATGCCTTTCTTGTGTTGGCCATACTTTGGAGATCAACCTTACAACAAAACATATATTTGTGATGAGTTAAAAGTTGGGTTGGGGATTGAGAAAGAACAAAATGGAGTTGTGTCACGTGAGGAGTTGAAAACCAAAGTGGAACGATTCTTTAATGATCATGAGAACATAAAATCTAGGTCTTTGGTGTTGAAGGAGAAAGTGATGAACAACATAGCAAAAGGAGGTACATCTTATAAGAACTTTGAGAAGTTTGTGAAGGAGATAAAAGAGTAAGAGTTTGTGCTTATTATGTTAATTCTAGGTTTGGATTAGTGTTTTCTGTAATAGTCCCTCAATAATGGATGCAGCATGCAGTCACAATTGCCAATAAATGTATATGTACAATATCCATTTCATTATGTTATTAATTTTAAATAATAACGAGTGTTTGTTTTATTCTTAATTTTATAAATTGATAAAATTGTTCATATTTTTAAATAAAATTAGAGACTTACAATCATGACAGAAACTACGATAAAAATATATATTTTATAATTTTAATCTTAATTTTATTTATTTACCATATTTATTTCAATTTTATAAAATATCGAAATATTAAAATTGATATTTTTTATTCTTTGACAAGGATGGATAAGAAATAAATTTTACTTGTAGGTATTTTTTTACATTTATTTCATTTTTTTATGACTGATAAAAAATATTTTTTTTCTGAAAATACTTCAAGTTAAACGGATATAGATAAAAATACGAGTAACACCTAACTTTTTTATTTTACTGAAGAGATAAAGATATCTATGTAGATATTCATGTCATTCCCGTACACCTTCTATTTTAAATTCTTAAATCACTTTTATTTTATTTAGTACAATATTTTGAATATTATATCATTATAATTTCTTCACTATTATTTTATATTAAAGAAAAAAATTGTGTATTTTTTAAAAATTGAATTTTTAATAATATCATTTTGATTTAATTTTTTAAAAAGCTATTTAATACATATTTAAATAAATATAGTTATATCATATAGAAATAGAAATGAAACATAATGAGTGTTAAATTTTATTTCCCAACGAGTATAATGAAACTCCTTTTTTTCTTCCTCGGTCATTTTCTACAAAGATGCTTTTTTGGGTCCATGCCAAAACCTTATCGCTCGTCTTGTCTTTATTGCATAGGTTCTTTGCATGGAAAAGTTTTAGAAATTTTACTACTTCAATTTCTCATTTAACTCCTACAATTATATCAAATTTATATTTTTTTTTTTAAAAAAACCATCTACTTTTAATTTCTATATTTTGAAATTAACTAACTTCAGAAATACTTCTCATCATAACGGATTATTTATTTTAATATAATGATTTTAAAAAGTAATTCAAAAGTCACCGTTATTTATATATAGGACCATCTAAACCCAAATGACCTTCATTCTTGCAATTTTTTATGATATTTTAGATTCAATTGAAAGATTTTAAATAAGTTAACATCTTTCAAATAAAAATTGGAGTTAAACCTTTAGTTAACTTATGAGTTATTTTTTTATCTCTACATATTAGTTATTTTAATGATCATAATATAAACTTTTAAAGGTGAAATTAATATGAATATTCTTTCATAATATTTCATTTAACTCCTTTTATACTTCCATTACGCAATTAATTTTCCTCACATTGATTTGATCCCATTTGAATAAATTGCTATTCAATTGTATAACGAAGGATATAAGACCTCTAAGTATTGACCAATTCCCAAATAATTTGAACCGGCAATCCTTTTATATTCAAAGAAAATGATACATGATTGAAATACCGACAAAAAATAATATCAACTAATAATCATAAAAGAAATAATACAAAATCAATAATCATAAAAAAAATACAAATTCTTAGTGCAAAAATTCTCTAATATATAAAAGTAAAAATTATGAATTGTTTAAACTAAAAAAACATTTGCTATAACCAATTAAAGAAACAAGAAAGTTTCCAATAACCACACAAAATAATACAAATAAACAAGGGAGACTGATAAGAAAAGGATGAAAAATCCTAAAAGAGGGTTGTTAAACAATTTTTCTCAATCTCAGAACTTCTGATCGCACCACATGGTTTTGACGGTGGAGGAGACAGAGACCTTTCATTCATGGGGTATATTTTACGTGGTTCACATTAATTGAATGTCAAAATCTTGCAGAAATGTTTCAGCAAACATTTTCTTTTTTTTCTGAAATTTCGTGTCTTTTTCTTTGGTCATTCCCACGCTTATTTAACATTGATATATATTATTATTTTATTAATATATAATATTTTATTAATAAAAATAAGTATCAAATAAAAGTTTAAGGTGAACAGTAATGTTAAACTATCCTTCTTCATATTTTTTAGAGGTTTCTAAGCATCCCATAGAATAGCAAAACCATCCATGACTGACAAGGGTTACGGCAACAAACAAGATTCTATCTTAGAGAAATCGAAATTATATGAATTTTAAAGTTTGTGGTCTAAATATTTATCAGTAATCCAATAATGTTCACATAATTGATTAATCCAATAAACAACGTCATACCTTTGAAGTACTAAGTAGGTGGTCAACTATTCAAGTGTAAAACCTCACAGAAACACAAATGAGTGTTTCAATTATGCTAAATTTTAGTGATTTGTGTCACACTAACTAATTTTATATACAACTAAATATCAAAATCAAAAAAAAAATTAAATAATATTTTAAATTTATACTTACTTTAATTATGTAAATTTTTGTTTATATTTTAACAATATTATATTTATAAACATTATAATCTTCTACTATCTTTAATTATAGTAGTTGTAAATAATAACTAGCACTTATATTAAGTTTATGAAATTGTATCATATTTTTATTTATATTTTATTCTAGAACATATTTTGTTAATTAGAAAGTTTTTCTACTTTTAAAGCATAAGCCAAGATTAGTAATACCAATATGATAATGAAATATTTGTTTAATTGATATTAGGTATACTTTTTTTGAGTTAACTTGAACTTAATACACAAACATACATTGAATATGATCTTAAATATAGATGTTGTGAGCCATAACATGCTTAATTATTTGTTAATAGATGAGGTTATCTACTTTCTTAGAGTCATCTTTGTTTTAAAGAGATATTGTTAAATGCATTAGTGTCTTCATTTCTTTGGTATTGTCTAGCTAAAATTTTTTGAAAAGTTCTTTGGCACATTTTGTTATGTAGATGACACCACCTAATTGTTTGATATGTAAACCCAAGAAAAATTATAGTTCTTCCATCATGTTCATCTTAAACTTTAAGTGCAGAAGCTTATATATATGTCCCCATAGGGAGTTCACTAGGAGCTACCAAATATAATATTATCCATATTAATATCAACAATGATAAAATAAGAGGAATAGTGTCTAATTTTGTTAAACTATCATTACAAGAAAGAAAAAAAATATTTAGAGACCAATTTTTAGCTACCAAGTAAAATAGTTGCTAACTGTGACTAAAATAATCATCAAATTAGGTTTTGGTTGTTAAATAACTATAAAATAAAGTAATGATTGAATTTAGAAACCAAATTAGATTCTAATGGTATAAGTGACTAAAATCTTGGTAGCTAATGTTAGATACCAACTATCTTGACTTAATTGGTTCCTAAATTCAATCAATACTTTATTTTGTAATTATTAGCAACCAAAACTTAATTTGATGATTATTTTGGCCACAATTAGCAACCATTTTTATTCGGTAGCTAAAAATTTGTCTCTAAATAGCTTTTTTCTTGTAGTGTATTTCCTATAAGATAGAGCATTAAGATCGTGGAGCTTACTTTAAATCATAAATATCTCTATTTAATCTAAAAATATGGCTAAGAAATGTAATACTTTCAAATCTAAGGATTATTATAAATATACTTCTTATTTTATCAAATTGGTGAAGAATGTTTTTTACATTTATTTGATATAGCTTCATTTTACTAAAGACAACAAATATAAGTAAGATATGTATTATCTCTAGTCTTACAAGTTTTGGGTGTAATATATCTCTTCTTGTTGTGACTAACCTTTAGGTACAAGTCTAGCCTTATTTCTTACAAACATACCTTTTCATGGATCTTGTTTCTAAAAATCCACTTAGCACCTACTATAGATTTATCTTCTAGCAGGTTTATAAGCTTTCACATATCATTCTTGTAGAATTAGTCTAACTTTTCCTACATAATTTACATTTAACTTTTGTCGCATAACGCTTTGTTGAAGTTTTGTAGTTATATATTAGAGATGAAGGTTATGAAGTCGTGACAATCTTGTTCTTTTTCCTTCTTCTGGGTCTCATTGAGTTGCTTCTATTAGGTGATTCTTAATCATGTGTAAGTTTTATTTAACTGGTTCTCATACTTCTATTAGATCGTTTTATGGGATCTCATATTTCTGTCTAGCTCTAATAATTTCTTATTAGACTTATAATCATTAAATTTCACATGAACAACTTCCACAACTTAAAGACATTTTAGAGTTATAAAATCTATAGGTTGTTGATAAGTGCCAATTTTGAGTGTTTTTTACATGAGAAAGCTTGAGTACTTGTGGGTTTAAGTGTTCTTTAAAATAGTAATTGCCCTCAATTTGAGAGTTTTTAGATCTAAATTTAGGTTTTGAGTCCTGAATTAAAGGAAATCATTTGATCTCAATTATTGTGAAATTTCAAATATAAAAGAATAAAGAAAATAAGAGACTAGAAGATTCATGAAGAAGAAAACTAAAAAGTTTAAAATTTGACGGGCCCAAGCGAAAAGTCATTTAACCTAAGCCCGAAATTGAGTTTAAAAGGGCGATTTTAGGTTTACTGAAGAGATCAGAACCTAAGAGAACGAGAGCAACCGTCAAGGACGAAAGCAATTCATCAATTCTTCTTCTTCTCTGACAATCTTCCTTTCCTTGGATTGTAACATGAGTAGCTAAATCTTCATCTTTGGGACTGAATGTAATTTTTTGAATTCATTTTGTATTTTGGTGATTTTTATATATAATATTCAGTTTCTACTCAATTGGTATTTTCATCTTATGCTTAATGCTAGATTTTATCTGATCAATAGAGTCTTGATTTTGATTCTTGAATTTAACTCGGAAGTACTTTTAAGTTTCTGACATATATGAAAATACTCAATATATTGGAATACTAGGGATAGGTTTCGATGTATTGATTGCGTATAATACATGTTCTTAATGCTGAGTAATTTACTAAATAGTTGAGAGATCAGTGTTTAGAAAATTTCCTTATGAATTTCATGTCAGAGGAATCGGTATAAATGAATTTTATATGTGCATCAATTGTGAGTAGTTACGGATATTATATGTTTTTATCAAATCTAAAACATGAATAAGGGAGATAGATGAAGTTCAATTCCAGAGTTCTCCTAGATCTTTTAAACCTTTTTTTTATAATCGTTATTTATTTTTTAATTGCTCTTTTATGTCTATTGAATCAAATCATTATTAAATCATCCTGAAAACCATAATTGCTTAGTGAATAGTGAAAACTGAGATTTATAAGCAAAATTGTTCTATGGGATCGACATTCGTATTTTACAAATCTATATTATTTTTAACTCGATACACTTGCTAAAAAAGATCAACAGTAGATGTTTTAAAATATCCATGTAAAATTCTTTCATCACATTTGAAGTCAAACTTATAAATGACCTAATATAAATTTTTTTTTTAAAAATAGCATATCTTATTTACTGCTTCAACATGAAAGTGTTTAATAATAGAGTTTGCATTTCATATTATTTTAGTCATTTCTAATAAAGATATATTTTTTCTCTCCATAATATCAATCTTTCAAGGTGTTATAGGAGTTTAAAATATATGACCAATAATTTTTTCAAAAGACTTGAAAGTTTTCATTTTTAAATTTATTTCTAAGATTACTTTTGATTGAAGCAATAAATAAACCTTTTCTTTTTAATTTGATCCTACTTGTAGAATTTATAAAAGACTTTGCTAATAACTTAAATATAGAAATTTGATTATCAATAATGGGTAATCACATAATTTGAACAGCATAGCAAAAGGAGGTAGATCTGATGAGAACCTAAAAAATTTGTGAAGGAAATAGAATAATAGTTCACATTCTTTGGATTAGTTTCTTTGTATACCATTCGTTTATGTTTATGATCTTCAATCATTAATGCAGTCATTTCAATTTTTTTATAGCTTTGGTTACATCTTTTGCTCAAGTATAGCTTTCTTTTACTAGTAAATTATTTTGCTTATGAAATAAATATATGTAGCTAGTTTCTTAGCATGTAATCATGGTGTCAATTCTCATATTTATTTCTTGATTCAAATTGTATAAGGCTGATACTATCAAAACAGTATTAGATACCTAATTTATTATGTTATTAATTTTAAATAAAAACTATTGTTATTTTATTATTATACTTATTATCCGATATAATTGTTAATTTCACATCTTTTTAATAAAACATAAAGACCTCTTATCACGACAAAAAAATATGATAAAAAATAAGTATTTTTTAATATTAATTTAATTTGTATTTAATAATAGGCTTAATTAAGTTTAGTCATTAATAAATTTAAATATTTTCAGCTGGGTCGTTAGTAAATTTTTTTCGTCTATTAAGTATTTAGAAATTCTATATTTTTCAATTGAGTATCTGAAACGGAGTGATGTGATTGTTATTTTATTTTGTCACCTTACTTACTTTATTGTCTTTAGACTTGTTATGCTGATCAACCACGCTTATTTCATAATCTGCTAATATAGTATTTAGGTTTTTATTATGCTTTTCTTTTCATTTTTTTATTTTTATTCAAAAATATAAAGTTACCTATTGTATTAATCACAAAACTATTATGTTTAATATTAACATAAACACGTAAAAACATCTAAGTAAGATAAAAGTCATGTCACATAGAAAAATTAAATAGTAGGTACTAAATTGAGAAATATTAAATTTTATAGTATTCAACAGAAAAAAAAATTAACAGAGACTGAATTAAAAATATCCAAATTTATACAAGACTTGAAAATTAATTAAACCTTAATAACAAGATTATTAAAAGTAAGACATTGAAAATTTAAAGAATAATATATGTGATTATATTATATGTCAGCATCCGAGGGTCCATGCCAAAGATGTTTGTACACTCACAAATAAATACGTTATGGTCGATATCAATCTCTTATCTTCTTCATCATTGCAAAAATTCATTACAAAAAAACAAAAGTTTTAGAAATTTTACAAAGTAATTCAAAAATTCATCATTATCTCATACATACACCATACATTATATAGTTTACATTTACATATAGCAATTACTTCTATGACTAGTTTTAAATTCAATTGAAAGATTTTAAATGTTAACAACTTTCAAATAAAAAATCGAGTTTAAACCCTTAGTTAGCGTTATTTATTTTGTCTCTACTTATTAGTATTTTAATGAACATAAATAAAAATTATCTTTCATAATATTTCATTTAACTTTTTTATACTTCCAGCCAATTAATTTTCATCCCATTGAATTGATCCAATTTGAATAAAGTTTTATCCAACACTTAGCTCTCAAATTATTTGAACAAACACTTTTATATTAAAATAAAGTTATACACGATAGGATAGGAATGCGGACAAAAAATAATACGAACTCAATAACCATAAAAGAAATAATACAAACTCAAAAATCATAAAAAAAATACGGATTTTTAACGTGAACATTTCTCTAAAATTTTGCGAATCACTAAAACTAAAAAAAAATATTTACTGTAATCAAGATACAAGAAAGTCTTCAATAAACACAAAATACATATACAAATTAATAAAGCAAACTGAGATAAGAAAATATTGAAAAGTTAAAAAAAAAGTAGTTATTAATTACGAATAATTTTTCTAGCTCTCGGAACTTGCGATGGGCCACGTGATTCTGACACTGGAGTAGCAAGAGACAAAAGAAAGTTGGCTGGATTTAATTCATGGGGTATTTTTCACGTGGTCCATATTAATTCAGTATGAAAAGGACTACAAGAAATCAGAAAGGCTCGATTGATATACAATCTTAAATTGTGACAATTGAAGAAGTTTTAAGGTCAAATCAGGGATGTATCAAAAAAATTGATATAAATGCATCCACTATAAAAATGATAAAATGATAAGTGACATCTAAAGGGAAGCAACAATAGTAATAGTTTTATCCAAAAAAATTCTTTGAAATTCTACCACTCAATAATATGCATCTTACTCAGTTTTAAAAAATCCTATTGAATCTCTCTAGTTGGTTATTCTATTAAGGAGTTTTTGTAATTTATGATGTTTTGTTATGTGATTCTCCATATTAAATAATTTTAAACGTAACTTAATACCCATATCAATTTTGAATCTCTTCATTATCTTATTGATTTAGTTCTCAATTAAATGTTTCTAAGTTTTAAAATTATTAAAAGCTTCATTTTTGGTTTTTCAAGAATAAATTTATAACTTTATCATCAATCATCTACTATTGATGAGAAGAATATCTAGCACAAGAGTGTGATGGAGTTGAAAACGGTGTTTATGGTCTATATGAACGTAATCAAGGGTTTTTTTCATCTTTTGATATCCTATATCAAAATAGATTTTATAGGCTTTATTTTGGACACAATGTTCACAAGATCTCATTTTTAGTAATTTTTGTGTTTGAAACATATTATTATGTTTGAAACATATGTAACTTTTAGTAGTTGTATTGCTTATGCTCATATTAAGCAACACAAAATAGAATAAAAGGAATTGAAATGCATTTTTAATGATTATCCCAAAAGTATTGGAGACTACAAATTATTGTGTTTAGAACATAGTCACAAGAAGTTTTTAATTAGTAGGGATATGATATTTAATGAACACCAAATGACTAATTTAGTACATGTGTTTAGAAATTCAAGACAAGCTCAATGATCAAGTGATTTAAATTGAGGTGATACCTATAATTACAAATAAGTAATTACAAACTATAACTACAACATAAAGACATTAACAAACCCTAATATCAATAAATCATAAGGATAATGAAGTTGAAGATAGATTTATTCACAGTGAAATAATATTTGGGCTTAAAGTTAACTTCCATAAAAGTAAAGTTGTTGGAGTAGGAATTGAGGATCAAGAACTATAAAGATACTCTAGAATCCTAAATTGCAAAGTTATAAAGGTACCATTTAATTACCTAGGACTGCCTATGGAAGGAAACCCTAGGAATGAAAGCATTTGTTAGAGAATAGTCAATAAGATCAAAAAAAGTTGACTAGATAGAAGGACTGATCATTTACTAATAAATTCTGCGTAATTAAGACAATATTCACATTCTTTCATTTATATTACTTTTCTTTTTCCAAAGTACAACAAAAGGTGTGTCAAGTGCTCACTAGGCTACAAAGAAATTTTCTGTGGATGGAATATACAGAGGATAGGAAATTGTGTGGATAAAATGGGAAAAGCTATGTAAACCTAAGAAATATAGAGGATAGGGATCAAGGATATTAGATTATTTAATATTGTATTTCTAGCCAAGTGAAAATGGAGGTTAAAAACTATTAAACAAGGACTGTGGATGGAAGTATTTAACTCAAAATATGGGACATGGAGGAAGTTGAATGAAGAAAGTAACGCTAAGTTTGAATTAAGGTGGTGAAGGGACTTATGAAAAGTATGTAACAAGAAGGTTAGAGGGTAATGGTTTGATAAAAAATATTATATGAAGGATTAGAAAGAGTGATAAGGTATATATATGAAAGACAAGTGATTGGATGATTCTCCTCTAATGACCAGATTACTAATACTGGATGTATTTAAGAATGCTAGAGTGAATGTAAAAGAAATTTTCTGGATAACATTACAAATATTATTATATTTTTTTTACTTAGATTATATGTCTTTTATATATATAAAATTTACGATGAAATCTTAATAATTTTTGTTGGTATAGTTTTATCAACTATATATTTTGGGATTATTTGCTTGGTATTTAGGGAGGAGCAATAGAGCATGACTCTACTTAATTGGTGATGTGGTCGTGCATTTTAAGATATATCTTTCCTTCAGCGTCAAATTATGTAGATTTGAACAAATTTACAATGATTCAACCAATTTTACTAAAATATCATAAAGTATTCGTTTAAGCACTTTTTATTTACTTATAGCATGACATGATCAGTAGCATACTTAACTTATTGTGTTCACAAATATTTACTTGACAATAACAATTAACATAATGAAATAGAGTGACAGAGAGTGACATGTAAACGTTTTTCAGTTAATATAATATTTTCTTCCTCTCTTTTTTGGCTAAAACTTCAGGCTCAGAGGTAATACTCTAGTCCAAGATAGGGAAAAGTTTCAAACTCGAAGATCACTTCTAAATATTATATAATTATTTCCATTTATTTTTAAGAAAATGATTAGGAGTTCCAACTGTCACAATTAATTAATTATTTTATTTTTTCAATTAATTAATTATTTTTATTTTTTCAATTTATTTCATTTGTATTCATTCATATATTTAACACAATTTGAAGTTAAAAAGATAATTGAACAACAATATCTTCCAACAGTAGTGAAGTAATTTTTCTTCTAAAATTTGTAATTCATAAACATAGTACAAATATTAAATACAAAATACAAATATTACACATCTACATTATTACTTCTAATAAATATTTGTAAATAATTGCATGACATAAGCTATCATTTCGAAACCCATATTAATAGGATTTATTGTTGCATTATTACTTCTAATAAATATCTGTAAATGGTGGCACGACATAAGCTATCATTTCAAAATGAATATTAATAAGATTTAGTGTAATCTCCTATAAAACATCATAACTATTCAACCTAGGTACTACAAATCCATTCTCGTAAAAACCACTCTTTAACTTAAGTACTATATTGTACAAATCTTCAAAAATTTGAATAGAATGAAACCAGGAACAAATCTATTCATGTTTCAATCCAATAAAAAGGGAAAAATAAGATGAATAACTAATCAAACAAAATTTGAACAAACTACCAATAAATCAAACCTTGAAGCTGCTAGAATAAACAATTAGCCTACCTTCACAGTCCAACACAAACTCATGGAAACTGTAAACATTGTTATGGGCTTTAGAAACTACACCCCACTAATTTCTTTTTCCACCACCCTTCTAATACTAAGTTTATCTTCCACGTGATTTTTATCCAAATATAATACTTTCACTTATCACAAACTTTATCTATTACAAGCATCCTATAAGTTAAAAGTTCAATATTGTATTTCTATTTACACTATTCAGCATTGATTTTTCAATGTTTTCATATATTTCGATATAGTGCAATTTCAAATGTATTTACCTGTGATTTAATATAATATATATCTTCATATTGTTAAAGCAAAATGCATTTTACAAACCATAAGTTTAAACTATAATCTCTACTTCACATGAATAAGTTTAAAGTATAAATCTAGATTTCATATTTCTGACCTTAAATTGTTTCATTTTATCATAGATCTACAATATATTCTTTGTTATAGATAATGCGTTGTGGAATTTATTATACTTATAAATTATACTTACCGTACAGTAACTACTAAATTTCAACATTATACAAAATGTAACTACAACAAATACATTCTTTTTATTCAATCCATTTTATACTTTATTCTAATAATTATGTATATTCATAAGTATATTCTGAATTTATTATTACCTCAAAAATTTAGTATTAAATTTTAATAATAATTTAAAATAAGGTTCCTAATCAAATAAAAAAAATAAAAACAATAAAATATAAAATAAAATATAATATCAATAGACATTGCTTATCGCAACCAGCTTGTACAACCTCCACTGCATTTGTGATCGTCCAAATATATATATATAGAGAGAGACTAATCAGTGGTGATAATGATGGATGATCAACTATTTTAATATTTATTCTATATTTCGTCAGCCAATTCATTAACATACAGATGTGAGTGACATTTTTCTTCTTTTTATATCATTTACGCAATGAAAATGTTTTTTTAATTTTAATAATATTTTAAAAAATAATTTTATTTTAATTTAATAAACGTTTTTTAAAGTGAATTTACACCATATTTATATATTATAATTTGATTATATTTTCTTTCGAGATAACATCTCACAAAGTCAACGTAATATTTTTAAATAACTTTCTTTTTCTATCTGTAGATTTCGTATCTCATCCTCTAACCATTACCAATCTTCGGCTACAACAGCTCAAAATGATTGGCAGACACCAACCTCCAGATAAATAAATAAAATCATTTGTATAAATTAAAATTAGTCTGGACATAAATTAAGACTACATTTTTTAAAAGTTGATATAATTTAAAGGAAAAAAATTCATTTTTCTTTAATAATTTATTTGATCCTAAATTATACAACTTACCTTTGATTCCCATATTTATTCAGTTTAATTCATACACATACGATTAATCCCCTTTTTTTTAGTTTTTATACGTATACTTTTAATTTTGTTTAGTTCTTACTGTCTACAATTACAGAGACAGGAAGTGATTAAAATATTATATATAAATCCTAAAAATAATTATCTTTAAGTGAGTAAATTAAAATATAAAATTTGTTCAATAGTAATTTAATATATTTTTTTCTTAAAAACGAGTATAAAGAAATTCATCCAAATAACTAAGTAAAATTGTATTATTTCAGCATCCATTAATATTAAAATAAATTACTGCATACTTTTTTTGTTTATAAAGTGCAAACCATAGTGAGTTGGCTCAAAGTCAAGAAAATAGAAAGGCAACCAAGATGAACATTCCAAATCTCTTGGTTGTGCCATTTCCAGTGCAAGGACATGTGAATCCCTTGATGAACTTCTCACAGAAGATGGTTGAGCAAGGATGCAAAATCACTTTTGTGAACTCAGACTTCAGCCACAAGAGGGTGATGAATTCAGTGGCCAAGGAAGAAAGCCTTGAAGAATCAGCAAGCATAAAGCTGGTCTCAATCCCTGATGGTTTAGAAGCTGATGATGACAGAAGTGATTTGGGAAAGCTTTGTGATTCTGTGATAAGCACCATGCCTTCCATGCTAGAGAAGCTCATAGAAGATATCTATGTGAATAGTGGTGACAAAATCACATGCATAGTTGCTGATGTGATCATGGGATGGGCATTGGAAGTAGGGAGAAAGCTAGGAATCAAAGGAGTTCTCTTTTGGACAGCATCAGCAACTGTGTTTACCTTGCAATACAACATTCCTAAGCTCATTCAAGATGGAATCATAGATGCTCATGGTATGTTCATCACATGTCACTAATCAATTATGTTTGCTTCTGCTTTCTTAATAGCTACCCTTTTAGAAAAATTTCTATATATTCTCTATTTCTTTTTTATATTTAAATTTTATATCATCGATCAATAAATTGATAAGAAACTAATCTTGTACATTTAATATAATCTCACATCACTTAAGAGTAGAGACTTAAATCAGTTTATATATATTTTTCTTTCTTAACCCATCGATTCCTATCTTAACCCATTCAAACGTTTTTTAAGAACAAAACTGTAATGGAACTTCAAATCCCAAAACGGACAATACTTTGAATCAAGTCAATTAAATTATTCTAATAATAATAATAATAATAATAATAATAATAATAATTTGTTAGTTAACGTGTGAAAGTTCTTCTGTTGTTGGTCGTTTCTATTTATAAAATTAACAGCATAAATATCAAAAGGTTTTGGCGTTGACAATCTTGTTATCTGTGAAATTAGGAAATGAATACTTAAAATTATTTCGTTTCATATCAAACAGTTATAATATCTCTATTTTTGTTTGACACTCTAGGACTTCCAATTACGAAAGGGACATTTCAAATATCACCAAGCATGCCTTCGATGGACACAGAAGCCATTTGGTGGTCAAACGTCTATGACCCAACAACAGAGAAGAAAATATTCAATTATCTGGTGCACTGTATGCAGAATTCAAATCTGGCTAAGTGGTTCATTTGCAACACCACATATGAACTTGAACCGAGTGCGTTATCTTGTGTTCCAAAGCTCCTACCAGTTGGTCCATTGTTGAGAAGTTATGACAATACAAATGTAATTGCAAGATCACTGGGACAGTTCTGGGAAGAAGATCAGTCTTGCATAGATTGGCTCAATCAACAACCCCATTGTTCAGTTGTCTATGTTGCGTTTGGTAGTTTCACTCTTTTTGACCAAAACCAATTCAATGAACTAGCTCTTGGGCTTGACCTCGCCAGTAGACCTTTTCTTTGGGTTGTAAGACAAGATAATAAGATGGTCTACCCCTGTGAATTCTTGGGGAGTAAAGGTAAGATTGTTGGTTGGACCCCTCAACTGAAGGTGCTAAACCATCCTTCCATAGCTTGTTTTGTTAGCCATTGTGGTTGGAATTCTATCATTGAAGGTTTGTCTAGTGGGGTGCCCTTCTTGTGCTGGCCTTATTTTACTGACCAATTTCATAACAGAAATTATATTTGTGATGAATTGAAGATTGGACTGCAATTGAACACAGATGAAAATGGACTTGTGTCACGCTGGGAGATTAAGGAAAAATTGGACCGATTGATGAGTGATGAACAAATAAGAACAAGGAGTCTACAACTTAAAGAGACTGTGATGAACAACATTGCAGAAGGTGGTGAATCTTCAGAAAATATTAGTAGACTTGTTAACTGGCTGAAATCTTGAAAGTATAGTTATGTCTTTGGTCTTAACCCATGCAGTGTTCTGACAAGATAGAAGCGCTCTCTTCAATGATTAAGTTGATTTTGTTATCAGTGCTATGTAATGTGAATTATAGACATCTTTGATCTATATTATACTACAGGTCAATTACGTACTAGTTTAAAATGTGACGTTTCTCCTTTTTTGTAATAGTTGTGCTGTAATTTTGATTATGCTAAGCTTAGAGTTCATGACGTGAAAATGATGAATATTCAGCAGTAAATTTGAAAATTTATATAAAATATTTCATTTATATATAGTAGTGAAGTCCAATATAATGGTAGATTTGAACAATAGACATTTAATTGAAAAAAACTTTCATCGCAGAGATACAAGTTCATTAGAATTAGCATTACCAAATGAAAGCAAGGTCTATTTCTTACCACTACCAAGTTTCAAGCTAAAGAAAAGAGTCATGGTGCTGCAGTTAGTGGAACCATGGTCACTGTGGATTCATAAATGGGATGTCTTCAGAAATGAGGAACGGAATGAAGTAATTCAAATGACTGGCAAGGTCATGGTACTTCGACCTGATGGTTTACTATTTTGTGTTTTAGATTGGCTAACAAATTCATCGACAAATATTTTACTAGTATTGTGCATACAATCGTGTTCTATTAATAATAGTCTTTTGCAGATATAAAAATGTTAGGCATCAAAAAAAAAAATTCATGCACCTTCACCTTTAGGAATAGCTAGTAAGTGCTTGTGACCAAGTAGTCTTCTCAACAGAGGTTTCCCTGCTCTTAGTCAAACAAGGCACCAGAATAAATTTCCCGAACACCCAAGATAACCCATGAGAGGAAGTGGAAATGATTTATTATCTCAAATTTATCTAGTGTGGATATCAGATGGTTTAGAATACTCAGATGAGACGAGAAAACCAGCTCATCTAAAGCCGTATGAAGATTATTCTACAGAAAGTTGGGGACTATTGCATAAATGGATCAGAAAGTGATAAGATTAGAGTGTTTTCTGATCAGAACAGCCACTTAATATTGCAGAAATACAGTACTATACTTTATGATCGAGATTACTGCAAGTATTTTTGAATTATGAATAACCAAAATGCAAGAAATAACCCAACGAGAAACAAACTGTACAGCACAGTTAAGTAAAATGTTCGAAGATTTGTCGTACAAAATTATATGAATAATTTCATGTCTTTACATCAATAGCCGTTAGCAAGACTTAAGTAAAACTTTGTTCACAACAACTGATAAAACACTTGACAGCTGTGACTAGCCTAAGACAAAATTGGCCAAAACTTGACTCGTTCCCTACATATAAGAAATATCTGCCAATATCCCACCATCTCAAAAAAATTGTCATTGACTTAAGTTTACCTTACTTTACAGGGATTTCTGAAGAAATGCAAAGCTTGCAGTCTGCTCCACCACTGATAACACTGTCGCCTTTCCACCAATCAGCAGACAATACCTGAGTTAAACAAATGACAATTCTATTAATGACAATTCTGGCTACTCTTGGCTACTCTAGAGCATAAAACAAAAATGCTCAGTTGTTGAAAGGTATTATTTTCAAGCTAAAACACGGAAAGAATATTTTATACCTTATCACCATGTGATTCAATGACAGAAAGAGGCCACTGCAACATCAATGGAGAAAAAATCAGGAAAAAGCCCAAAGATGGACATATAATCACACTAGTAGAAAAAATTCCTTGGTAGAATAACGATATATTACCGCAGTTCTCAGATCCCATAACATAACTTTCCCGTCATAGGATGCAGAAAGTAAATGAAACAAAGATCGATCATGCCATTTGCAGGCCGAAACCCAAGATGTATGAGAAGCAAACTGAAAAACAGGAGCAGAAGTGCCTGCAGAGAAAAATTATTGTTTAGTAAGATATTATCATGCATGTGATTGACTATTGAGGTGTGAGCAAGTAGCTTTGTTTAGCACACCTGGCTTACGAGGATCCCAAATCCTAATGACAGGATCAGAACCACCAGCAGCTATCAGAGCAGAACCTTCCCCACCAATATCAAGGCAGTTGAGAGCCTTCCCACAGAACTGTACATAGAAGACAATCAAATCTAAAACATCGCTTTTTTTAACTGTGTTCCTACTCTACTTCTGATTACCAGACATTACTTTTTCAACGGTAATTTTGTAAGGAAAATAATTTAGAGCAACAAAAGGAAAAAAAAAGTAGATAACAAGAAAACATGACATCCATCACAATGAATAAAAATCTTAGAAAATAGATTTAGGTCTAAAACAACCTCACAAAATCAACTTACAAGGTCAGATTTGTAACCTATTTATTTCCTATTTTAATCATATCACTAGTCAATGTGATACTAAATCGCCACCCTTGAGGTTGCAATTTAGGAAAATCCCAAGGAGGCTGCAGCATAGGTGAGCTACGAGAAACCACAATCAAGGGGGCTTTCCAACACTCACCCTCATGCCTAAGACGTCCACCCAAGAGCTTAGCAAATGCAGGTGGCCCAATAATGGATCTAGGATAGGCTCTAATTTCATATCTCAGAATAAGAAATTAAACCTAATTCAACTCCACAAAACTGATTTGTAAGATAAGGCGTTTACCCCACTTATATTTATTTTAGTCATACCTCTAGTCAATTTAGGATTAAATCATCACCCTTGAGGTTGCAATTTATACAACCCCCAAAGAGGCTACAACTTAGAAGTGACCACAACTTAGGCGGACTAGTGCTGACAGCAATTTAGGCCTACAAGTGGTTTCAATCTTCATTCCAATTCCTCCAGCACAGTAAGCATTTAATTATGTTTTAGAAGAAAAAATTACCATATATTAAGCATACTTATCCTAAACTAAGTATAAACAAGGTCCAAAGCCAAGATTGCTTCATAACATGACAACTTTGGACTACCAGAACCAAGTAAAAACATCATAATCAACAATCGACTGGGGAAAAATGTAGAAGATCTAGTACACTATGTAAAAGTAAGAACAGGAGCAGAAAATTGATAACTGTGCCATACACCAGTTCTAATTTAGTTACCTGACTATACACATAGTAAGTCATTGGCAGAGCATCTAATGGCATAATGTCACAGTTTTATCTAAAGAAAAAAAAATGAACACTTCAAAAGTGTAAAATTTTAAACGAAACTGGGGCATTCACTTCTCAACTTACTATATCTGTCAAGTTTTTGCCAGTCTCAACATCCCATTTCCTAATAGAATGATCCCATGATGCAGAATATATTGACTCCCGTTGTGGCCAAACCACAGAAGATACACACTGTGTATGGCCAACAAGGGTAGTGAAAGCCTCTCCCTACAATACAACAGATGAAAACTTATTTGTCAGATATCAAAGAAAACTAAAGACAACAGATGAACTTATTTGTCAAATGTCAATGAAAACTAAAGATGGATACGTTAAAAGGTAAAGAAACACCAAATAATTTTGTAACAAAATCTGCAAGGTTTTAACTAACAATTTTACAGGTCTACAATAATTAACATAAGTTTGAACTTGACTCGGAATTAGATGGTCAAATTTCTTCTAAAAAAGTTTCAAAAACATCTCCTTTATGATCTCCAGCCTCTAGTACCAGCATAACCTTAATAGTTCGCATTCATCCAGTTGAAAAAAGATGCAGCAAATCAGCATCATCATTAACTTTTTACTATTCCATTCATCAGTTACAATACACAGAGAAAGAAGAGTAAAGGGTCGTCTCTGATAATCCCTTAGAAGTTAAAGTTCAAAAAACTTCAAAATACAAAATTATTGGAAGAAACATATGTGTGACTACACAAATTGCACTTTCAAATGCACAATATAAACAATAAGGTGTAAGTAAGTTCTACAAACCTCTAATAGTGACTCCTCAACTTGACCTCCAACTTTTCTCTTCTTAGACACCAGGTCATCTTCTGCATTAACGTCATTAGTTTGCCATAGATTGATGGTGCAATCCCAAGAAGCAGAACAAACCTATGCATGAGACACAAGGAAGACTAATGTTACAGACCATTATTACTCTACTTATAAACCAAGGACAGAGAAAAATAGAAAAGATAATACGAACCATTTCTCCAGAAGTCTGTACTGCAACACTCTGTACAGAAGACTTATGACCACGCAAGATTTTGTAAGCCCTGACCGTCATAGGATGGCTTGCAGGCTCTTCTGTATTGAGCTTTTATACAAAAGGGAAAATATAACATAGTAAGCATAAGCACAGCATTCGAAACTGTAGTTTAGAAGCTTCTTTTATTTACCTTCCATAACCTCAATGTCCGGTCTTTTGAAGCAGTAGCTACCGTAACATTTTCCAAACCTGATTACAATACAAATATTGATATCTTGCACCAATTCAATCATAATACTATACATACATTACGAAACAACATTACAATTACACAGAAATAAGCACAAATATTGCAACGAGCTATTCCCACTAAAACACAAATGCTTCAACACATAGGATCATACAATCCACAGTATGTTTTGGCCTCCCATGCCATTCCCCCATCAGGATGCTTTCCATGGTAGCTTTATTTTTCTTATCTATGTTACTTTCTATACACAAACAGACACACAGACATGTATATATTTCTGCATTTTAGTTCAATCTTAAAATGTGTTAATGATCCCCCCAGCCACACACACTTTTTCTCCATTCAGAAACTGAGACTCAATTTTGACTACAGTTGCACTTTTGCAATATAAATGAAAATATCTTTTGAGGAAATTAAAGCATTAAAATACTACTAATGACGAATAAAGCATAATATCCCTGTCCTACAAAACAGCCATAAGCTTTTATTTTACTGTTAGATACAAAATTTATAATTTTCTCATCAGAAATTAATAGATTAAATATTAATAAAAAAAATCGAGCACTGGCAATCAAAACAAAAATGGACAGAAACAAAGTTTGTAACATGTAGGAGAATATAATTGTCTTCTTTACCTTCTGGATTACTGATACTAACAGAGGTGATCGCTTCTTTATGTCCCTTCAATATATGAGTACATAATCCAGCACCTTTCCATACCCTAAAATATAATTTTATCATATAACGGTGGAAGCCCAGTAAATGAAGAAAGTAATCAATAATACGATATGCCAATAGTTCTAAAAGAACAATTCTGGTTAAGACTCTTATACCTGCCTAAACCATCATAACATCCTGTCAAAAAGAACCTGCAGAAACAGTAACACTCAACTTTAAATTCTTAGTGAAGGACATGCAGTTAAAAAGCCATCCACTTAGTAAAATAGAACCAAAACTATTATATCAGATAAAATTACAAAGTCACGAGTTAAGCAAACAAAAAGCATTTACAATAACACTCGTCATTAATCCAATGGCCAAAACTCTAAAGAACCTATTCAAAAGAGGGTTAGGCCGTTTCCTCTGACTATTCCAGTGTCACCATCAACCACAGCAAAAATAAACCTCAAACAGTGAACTACTGGTCCAATCACTTTTTCTATCATCACCAAATATCATTAACAAATTGATTGAAGTCGATAAAAACCAATAACACTGACTTAAATTCAACCTTGATAAAATCTGTCACAAACAATGTTTAACTAATAACAGGACCCCATACAAAATAATGGCATGTTACAGTTGCTAGCATTACTGAACATAAGAGTTAATATAGAATACATTAACACAAACTATGATTGATATGGAAAGACTGAAAAAACTCCACAAGTCTTTAAAAACATTTCACCAAAATGGCACATTTGCAAGCTTACCGAGAAGAAGAACCATCAACAGCACTGACCCAGTCATCATGTAAAGAAGGGTCTTCCTCCTTTCGTGGGGCCACAGCCCTTGTGTACTCAATTTCCAATATCCTTTCCTATAAATTAACCACTCAAAACAGTTAGCTACCTTTCCATAATTGATCACTCAAAACAGTTAGCCATGATCATATTACACCGTGGCAAAAGGAAACAATGGTTTGTTTCCTATGTAAAGAAATAAAGACAAAAAAATATTGATAATTATTGTTTGTAAACCTAATTTCTATCCCAGAAATTTCAACAATTGCAACTAACCACGTGTAGTAAGGTTGTAGATTATTCAATTTCCCAAGATTTGAAACCTCAAACTTTGTTCAATTTGAGATCTGCATTGAATTTACATAACTACAGAAGTTCATGATTATCATTTACCATGTTTTGTAGAAGATTGAAATGTTGAATAAGCTCATAGGAAGCAATTATCTTCAAAAATCAACTTTGCAAATCATCGAAGTCCAACTGAGTCACAATCAATCAATACATTCTAATTGTCACCTAGCACTGTTACAGCCTTACTGTACTGACGCAGTCTGAACTACCCAATTTTAGCAACTAGTATACTACTTTACAGGCTACAGACCCTACTTCCATCGCAACCAACCCACTATCCACTGCATCAATGCAATTGATACAACCATCATAACAAGCATAATCTCTATTTATTTTATTGATATAACAATTTGAAGCTATCAAAGTGAATCCTAAATAAAAGTTACAAAACAAATATGAATCATAGGAATCCAAGAGAAAAATCAAGCACTTCTAATCCCACTTATCTAAACAAGTAGTTCCCCAAGATAAATTTCCATTCCCTGGAACTTAACTCCAAACAAGTCCACAAAAAATGGGTAAACAGTCACTTTGGTTCTAAAAAGAGTAATTTAATGTCACTTAGATATCTAAAAGTATTAAAATCTAAAAGAGGCCACAAAAAGTGTAATTTTTCTATCACATTGGTCTTGTGATTAGAAAATTTCCGCAGAAGTTTACATTTGTACCTACATAACACTATCATTTTGGTCTTTAAATTAAACCACTTATTGAATTCTAAATCTTGAACTTAACCACTGTCAATCATTTTAGTCGCTGAACTTAATCACTTAGTGTCATTTTAGTCCCAAAATTAAGACTTTGTCATCTTAAAACAACACTAACCCCCTTGTTTGACTGAGAGAAGAGGGAAATTGAGATTATATGGTGTGATAGAAGAAGGAAAGAAGAATCATTTAAAAAATGGAGGGACCCACAATACCATTTCTCACATATTTCCAGTGTTATCAGAATCAAACGGTTATTGACCCAGACAAGGTACTAGATCAGTGGAAAACTTGTTGAAACAGGGGGTTACTAGTTGAACTGCATGACCCGATATATTATTAAATATATAATTTTATATCAAAAATAGAATGCAAAAATAACTTTTGTCATCCATTTTTTAAAGAGTTGCACTGGTGCAGTGATTATGTTGATCTTAAAACACCCATCGGCATGGGTTCGATTCTATCTCCCCAATAAAATTTTGATTTTCCTTTACAGTATATCTTATGAACACATAAGAAAGTAGCAGGGTATGCGAGATGTTGGGCAGATTGGCATGAAGGAAATAACAGGCATAGCTGAGTGTGGTAGGCAGACTGATGCAATGAATAGCAGTTAGAAGAGAGGTGCAGCAAACTACCTTGGACAACATTGGACCAAACCAGAGGCTCACCGGTTTTATCCCAGTTCAGAGTCAGGTTGATGAGGTACTGCCTATTTCTACTCATTTCTCCATCTCTCTCATATTTCTCTTAGACCAAATGCTAGAGATTTCTACTTTATTTCTTATCTATTTCTATTTCTACTTTACCAACTTATTTCTTTCCTACCTAATTGTCTCCTCTCCATCAAACAAAGTATAAGTGTCCAAATTTGGGAACTAAAATAAGAATAAGTAGTTAAATTTAGAGATTAAAATTACAATAAGTGTATCATATAGACACAAACATCAATGGGCAGCTTCGTTTTCTATCCGGAAAAAAATCACATTCTCCTACTACACACATGAAATTAATGCGCACTATCACTGTCTGTCACACAGACAATCATACAATTGTAAAGAGAAGTAGAACAGCATTTTGAAATCGGTTTAAAATTATTACCGCAGAGATTCCCTTGGCGAGAAGAAACTGCTCGAGCGACATCCGCACGAACTCGCCATCGATCAAAAAATCAAACGGCTCAGGCTCATAATCAGCATCTGCAAAAATCAACCAGCAAGGAATTACATCAATACTCTTGAATTGAGCACGGCGGTGTTTGAAAATGAGATAAGAAATGGAAATTACCGTTGGATTGAATGAGTGCGTTGACGAGAGAGGATAGGCCGAATCGAGTGAGGTCGGCCGGAATTGCGATGGCGGTGGACGGAACTACGAACGGCGCATTCAACTTCGTCACGAACCGCACTTGGATCCTCCTCGCGCTCCCTTCGCCACTTTCTTCGTTCATATTCATCTTCTTCCGTCTCCTCTTACGCTCTTTGTTCTGCAAGCTGAATGAGAAAACGAAGCGCGAGAAAAGAAGAGCGCCAAGGGAAGAGGAAGAAGAAGAAGCAGCAGCAACTAGGGTTTAACGGTTTTCAAGTGATCATGTTCAGCTGCCAATGGGTTTTAGACAATACTATGCCGTTTTGGTGGATGATATATAACTTTTTAACCATTATTTTATTATTACTCAAAAAATATAGAAGGAACAAAATATTTACAAATAAAGCGTGAGAGCCACTAAAATATACAACTTCTTTTATTTTATTTATAACAATATATCATTTTAGAGTATCTATTTTATATTTTTATTTTATCTTAATTATATTTTAAAATTAAAAAAAAATACAACACTATATAAAAGGATACATATTTAAATTTTTTATTTTATCCTTAATTATTTTTAAATTTAATCTAACAAGAGAAATCTATTTTGTTGTGCGTATTTTATATTACTAGTTTATTCTTGATTATATTTTAAAATAAAAAAATAACAAGAAATACATATTTGGTATTTTTATTGTATTCTTAATTATATTTTAAAATTAAAAAAAAAAGTAAAGTATCCAAATATTAAAAGTGTCTGGTGTAAACATTCATCTTTTATGTAATAATAATTATTAATATTATTTTGTCTTGAAGATATATGTAGACATATATTTTTATTGTATTATTTTATATTTTTAAATTAAAAAAATAAACTATCCAAATATTAAAGTTGTCTGGTGTAATCATTCATCCTTCTATATATATCATGATTATTAATATTATTTTTTCTTTAAAATATATAGAGACATACAGTGCCTCTTTTCCACAATTTGGTAACTTTCTTAGATATTATTTTTTTTCAAATATATGTTTAATTTTAAAAAAAATAAAACTAAAAAGAAGTTAAAAATAACTTATTTTGATAAAACTATTTCTAGTAACCTATCAAAATTTTGGTTTACAAACTGGGGCAGAAGTTGTTTTCAAAAGTATGTTCAGACAATTTTAATTAAAAAGGTTTTTTTTAATTGTGATCTAACATAAGTAATTTATGTTTTTCAATTATCATTTGTTAATAATCATTTTCTAAAAGCACGTTACTTTTAAGGATAAACAAATTCACCCTATATCACGTATTATTTTAGACAAATTTACTTGAATAGACTTAAAAACATATTTAAATATTATATTTAAGTTTAAGTAAGTTTTAGGTGTATGATAAATTATAATGCTTTTCGATGAAGCATTCAATAAAAATCGTACAAACCAAAGCAAATGAACAGTGTTTTTTTCCAAAATTTTAAGCTTAAAAATTTAACGCCAGGAAGGAGAAAAAAATTATGGGAGAACATCAAATTTAGTTAATACCCCTTACACTTTGTTTTTCATTTTTTCTTCTTTCTCAAACTTATATATTAAAAAATATACTAACATTGAAATTAATAATGTATATAATTAAAATTACAACAATAATTAAATTTTATATCAACAAAATAAAATAACATGATAAAATACATACACAAAACATTAGTATTAGTGGCTATGTTTCTTTATTATTGAAATAATTAGTTTTCTTAATAAATTTTCCTGACTTTGGATAATTATACTATCGTAGTTGGGTTAGGACCAGACTAAAAAAAATCAAAGATAAAAAAATGATTTGCAAAATTAAATTATGAATCGTGAATCGATTATATATAAGAAAGGTATTTATGTCCTACAACAATATCTTAAAACAATATATTTAATCAAATTTTTAGAATATTTATTTTTTCTAAACAAAACAAAATACAAGTAAAAACAAAAAAAAATATTTTTTTTTATTTTGAATTCAACAAGAATTATCTTATTCCTAGATATTTTCATTCATGATGAAAAATCAAAGTTTACATAGTTCGAAATAAAAAAGATGTTAAAAAATTATAAAAACATTTAATAAAAATATTAAGTAAAATGCATAAGTGTAATTTTGATTGTAAATAAAAAAAGAAGGATGCAAATAATGATTCAAACTGTTGTTACATTTTTATTTTTTATTTTTTCTTGGTTTGATAATATTGAGATAAAAATTGAGTAAGAGATGAAATACAAATAAAATAATTATAATGTGTAAACCTATTCATTCTAATTCTAAGTGACTTTTATTGTAGATCACATTTTTTATTAGTGTGACAAGAAAGAAAGAAAAAATGAATGAATTTTGTGTTTTTTTATTCTATGCATGGAGGAATATATACTATGTGTGAGTAGAATCTATATTTTCAAATTGAAAATAAAATCATAATTATTAATAGAAAAATAGAATTTAAATTCTTAAATTACAATAAATCTGAAAATCTTTAAATTAGAAATAAAATCATAATCTAGTTTAGTAAATTCAAAAATCTTAAAATTAAAAAAAATCAAATCACAATATATTTTTTTAGTTTTTTTTTCAATTAACGGACTAAATCTAAATTACATCAAAACCTTAAAATACTTATTTTTTTAGAAAAAATTATTTTTTATTTTTCTAACTAATTAAAGGAATAAATTATTACATATTTTTTAATTTTTTTAAGAAATAATTTCATTTACCCTCACCAAATCAGATATTTTACTATCACCATGTTATAATTTTTCCTAGTCTGTTAGTACCTTTTATTTTGTGTACCAAATTGAATTATTTTATGTATGAAAGCGATTATTTGTGTATCTTGTTTAATGGAGAATTGTACCGCTAAACATTTTTTTATGAGAATACGTAGTGATGATTATATTTTTTTATATAGTTAAATTAAGTGAAAATCGAAAGCAACCCAATATTGGTCCCCTATTTTCTCTTTCAAGTTTTGCAAGTAAGTTAAAAATTTGAATTATATATATGACAATTCTATATTAATTTATTTTCCAACTATGCAAAGTTTATAACTTTTTCTAATGTGAATGATTATAAATGATGTCGTCAATATTTGTACTTATCTCATAATTAGGAATGACAATAAATAGAACATGTAGACAATAATTATCACTCTTTGTTTTATAGGACAAAACAATGTATCCAAACTTGTTCTTTTATATATTAGACATTAAGTTCTAAAATCATATGCACTTATAAAAAAAATTGTTGAAATTCATTGATACTTTAAAAAGAATTAACCAATATAATAATTATCACATAATTTTCCTTTCATAATATAACCTTATTTAAGAACTATTATAGTTTTAAAAGAAATATATTCAGAATACTTCCTAACACAAGTTATTATTAAACATACTAATGATAAATGAACTTATAAATTTATATTCATTTTTTACATAATAAATGTATATTAGTTAATTGTTAATGTACTCTTTCCCCCAATGAATGAAATAAATGACAACAACATTAATAAATCATCTATATAGTACATGACTTTACCAAACCCTTAATTATTCAAAAGGAAATAGACTCTCTTGTCTGTTCATTTGGCAGGAATGGTATTATTCAAGATTAACATCTTTGAAACCCTTTATATTAATCCCTAGCTATTTTTTAAAAACAGATAATGATAAATAGATAAATTTTTTTAATTGACTGACATATATATAATTAAGTTTATTCAATGTAGATAAAATCATGCACCTTTGTCATTGTATCAAACATTTTGTCTTAACTTTACTTCATCAATGGAGGCAGCACAATAATGTTTTCAAAATCTTGAGATAAATTAAGTTTCACAATAGTATACAAGAACACAGAGAATCTGCATAGCAAGGAATAACAATAAGGATGATAAGGCCACATGTAATGGTTGTACCTTACCCAGCACAAGGGCATGTGATTCCTCTAATGGAGCTTTCAATGCTCTTAGTGAAACAAGGTATAAAAGTAACATTTGTGAACACCAAAGAAAACCATGATAGGATCAAGAGGGCACTTCCATGTGGGGATGGTTTGCTATCTCAAATTTGTCTAGTGTGGATTTCTGATGGATTGGAATCATCAGAAGAGAGGAAAAGGCCAGGAAAATCATCTGGGGCAGTGCTGAAGGTTATGCCAGAGAAAGTTGAGGAGCTGATTGAATGCATCAATGGATCAGACAGTGAGAAGATCACATGTGTGCTTGCTGATCAGAGCATTGGATGGGCTCTTGATATTGCAGAGGAGAAGGGAATTAGAAGAGCAGCTTTCTGTCCTGCATCAGCAGCACAGTTGGTGTTAGGATTGAGCATCACAAAGTTGATTGAATATGGCATCATAGACAAAGATGGTGAGTTCATACTTCTCTGATTCTTTGCAGCTGAAGCAAACAACAAATGTTGCTTTGTAGTTTTTTTTTTCTTTCTCAATGATATTAACTACACAAAACAAGTTATTCAACATAAAGAGTTTGATGAGTAAATAAGTAGCATCATCTTAGTGTATGTTTGGATTAAAGTTGAATGAGTTCAAAAGTATTTATAGTTCTAAAACAACAGTATTTTCTTTCTTAGTTTAGTGCATCGAAAGTATAATAACAATGTTTCTGTTTTGACACTAGAAAATCTCTTTAGAAATTCCCTTCAATGTATAGTGGAGTGATTTGACTTCTTTCCAAAGTGAATGAATGATGACAATTAATTATAAACCTATTATTCCTCACAGATAATCTACTCACATCCTTGTAACTCACATGCATTAACAATATTACTTAAATGTAACACACCTTTGTTTATGAAGAAATTTCCAACACTTGTGAGCTTCATAAATTGATGTTATATAAGCACAATTAGCATGGCTTAGCATAAAACTTTTCTCATAAACCCTGAAATGAAACCACTATCAAGATATGTTATACTCACTAGTAATCATCCAGGAACTCCATTGGAAGAGCAGGTCATTCAACTATCCCCTACAATGCCAAGAGTAAGTACAGAAAAGCTTGTGTGGGTTTGTGTGGGGAATAAGACAACTCAGAGGCATATTTTCCAACTCATGGTAAAAAACATAAAGTCCATGCAGAAAACTGAGTGGCTGCTTTGCAATTCAGCTCATGAACTTGAGTCTGCAGCATTTTCCATGGCTCCAGAGATCATACCTATAGGGCCACTTTTGTCATGCAATCAGTTTGGCCACTCTGGGGGCAATTTCTGGCCACAAGACCTTACTTGTTTGAAATGGCTAGATCAGCAATCACCAAACTCAGTAATATATGTTGCATTTGGAAGCTTTACAAAGTTTAGTCCTTCCCAGTTCCAAGAACTGTGTTTGGCTCTTGAACTTTCCAAAAGACCTTTCCTTTGGGTTGTGCAACCAGAAGAGTCAAAAGTTGAATATCCAGAAGGGTTTGTAGAAAGGGTGGTGGAGCGTGGAAGAATGGTGGGGTGGTCACCGCAGAGGAAAATTCTGAGCCATCCTTCAGTTGCTTGCTTCATAAGCCACTGTGGTTGGAACTCCACACTGGAAAGTGTCAGCAATGGGATCCCAGTCTTGTGTTGGCCTTACTTTGCTGATCAGTTCCTGAACATGAGCTATGTTTGTGATGTTTGGAAGGTGGGAGTGGGGCTTGAACCAAATGGGAGTGGCATGATCACACAAGGTGAAATCAGAAGCAAAATCCAGCAAATTTTGAATGATGAACAACTGAAAGCAAGAGCTAGAGATTTCAAGGAGAAGGTTCAAATTGGCACTGGACAAGGTGGTTTGTCAAACAAAAATCTAGACAGCTTCATCAGCTGGATAAAAACTCAAACAAGTTAAAAGCAAAAAGCATTCATGTGTTTCATTTTGGAAAGCTATTTCCATAACACATTTCATGTGTTTATTCCGAAAAACTCATTCTAAAAGGTATTATGTGTTCTATGTATTTTATGTATTCTAGAAATCTTATCCTATTCTGCAAAACGTGTTTCAGAATATATTTCATAAATTCCAAAACTTATATCCTAAAAAAGTTACTAGAACAAGTAGTTCAGAAGTCATTTTAAATAAAAATAAAATAGTCAATTTGAAAATATTGGGGTGCAAAAAGCAATGGCCTCATCTTGAAAAATATTATTCTTGTATTGATCCAACATTTGGGCCCAAATGACTCCAAACACGGATAAGCACATACTAAAACAGAATCCTCTGATTATTTGGCCAAAGTCTGAGCTGCATATATGTTTCACAGGCTAGATAGAAATCTCTTAAAACATTATATGACCAAGCATATTAGGTCATTTTTGTTATACAAAACTATTAGTATACCTCTTAAATTGTCACAACCTCTGTGCACTCCAAATATCTTTGTCTTGTTTTGCACAAATATCATTCTTCAAAGATGCAACAAAACTCTCACTACACCTGCCTCTACTCTTGGGATTTTGTTTACACATCTATTTGAGGTGAATTTGGCAAAAGAGAATCCTATTGAGCCCTCATTGGTGTGACTGTGTTTGACACACATAACAAAAGTTAAAATCCACCAAAGACATCACAGCACAGAAACAGAATTATGAAAAGGAAACACTGAGAAGTGATGCAGATTCAAAACATCAGTATATGAACTAAGCTATCAGTCCCCCCTGGCCTCTGTGGTGTGTGTTTCACTTTTTCTTCTCAGGAATGGTGAGGTCTATTCCCTTCTATGCAGTAGGTTGTGTTTCTAGAGTGGTACAGCTCTGAAGAGGAGTTTAGGCATTTAGCCAAGCAGGGACCACAAGGTGTTTGATCCTTGCTTGCTCAATGTTTGAATGTGTTTGTTTTCTACCCTCTTTTTTACACTGCAATGCAGATGGAAAAGTATGGGCTCAAATGAAAATCCCTGATGATAGTTACTACTCCTCCACTGCACAAGTATTGACCACTGCTCTCTCACTACATAATAAATTCTAACAACTTCTCTAGATCATATCATCAATCAATCTCCCCTTTGTGGTGAAAATGATTGCAACCAAATCAATTTACAGGAATAAAAATTGTTAAATTAAGAAAAAAATAATAAGAGAAGTTAAATTTTTTAGTAGTGATATTTTGACAATATTATTATTTTTAACACTAATTTAACATTAAATTATATTATTATTTTATTTATATAATATTTTATTAATAAAATATAATGTTAAATGGAAGTATAATATAAATACAGGTGTTAAACAAGTATTTTCCTAAATTTTTAGATAATTATAATATTTTTTAAAACTATCTTTAGGTAATTAATGTATGAATAGAGAATAATGATGCTGAAATTTTAATTTTAATTTTAAAAATTAAAATTTTCAAGAAAGAGACCGTTCATGGCAATTATGCTTATGAACTAAAATAATTATGGGTATTTTATTAAAAGAACAAATAATTAAATTAATCTTATAAAAAATTTAAAAAATCATAAAACAAGGTCTTGTGATTTAAGGAAAAGTTATTATATTAATAAAATATTGAATTACATTTTTTCCTTTTTTTTTCTCTAATTTTCAGTCAAAATCAGTTTACTTTTTCACACAAATAAGAAAAAAATTATTTTTTCTCTTAAAAAACTCCATTTTATCCTAAAAAGTTGAAGTCCATCATCATACTAGTCTGTGAGGGATGGAAGTCACAAGTTTTATTCTTGAAAGATTCAATTTTGTTTTTTTTAAGGATTAAAAACATAAGTGGTGTTAATAAATGATTAAATTGATCCACTTCTCATGAACCAGTATGGTCATTTTCATTTTCTAGAAATTATTGAGTGAGCCTAAATCTTTAAAAGGATCAAAACAATGGTTTATTTAATTTTTTTCCCTTCATTCTCTCTTCTATTTTTTTTCTTCCTGCATCCAAAAAGAACACCAGCATGTGACCTTACCTCATCTTCAACTGTTCCAACAATAATCTCTATGACTGCTTTAAGATCCCAAGATTTTTGCATCAATGATAGTCTTCATGTTCCTCTGTGTTTTATTAGTCCAGTGGCACAAGTGTGGGATTTAAATAAGGAGTTCAATGTATGAAGATTCATGAACAAACATAAATGCAAAGCAAAATATCAGTACAGCACAAATTTATATGATTAATGACATCTTGATTTGTATTCATAATCTCCATGAATGCTAAGTTACTTAGTTTTGGAATTTGATCTTACTATGATAAAGCTAGCATTTTCACCATTTTTTTTTTCAAATTAACTTATGTATAAATTAATTTTGTCTTCTGAAAGAAGTTTTATTTTCTTAATTTCAAATTGTCCCACTTTCCTTGATATTTTGTTACACCTATATATATATATATATATATATATATATATATATATATATATATATATATATGATTTATTGGTAAAGTTATTTAAAGTAATGGAGAGAAATAGAAAGTTTAAACTCCAAAATCTTCTTCCCATTAATGGACATAAATTTATTGAACCTTAGGATAGGATAGTTTTAATAAAGGATAAAATTTGAAGTTTTTTTTATGTATAAATTGAAATTTGAACTATTTAATAATTAATTTTATAAATTTTATTATCTTTTAAAATTTTTCTTTCATATTTTTTATATTTTTTCTAATATTCTGAAATCATTTTATTTTATTTTATTTTTCAAAAGACACAACTTTGAAGGTAATAAGATTTGGACAATCTATTCCAATTAAATTTTTGTTCATTTGTCATTAAATTGGAAATGTACATTGAGATATATTATATATAAAATACTTACTTTGTGTACAATTACATTATTCTTCCTAAAATTGGGTAAGACTGATGAAGTTGAAAACTTGATAAAGTGAAATTTGAAATTTTGTTTAATTATGTGTAAATGAAGTAGATATGTGATTTTTGAAGTTTGTAATTTATATTTAAATTGTGTTCCCTATATTGAATGAGAGACTTACATGTTTATGAAATTTAAGTATAACTGGTAAAATTAAGATTAGAATGTTTTAAAACAAGTTTGATTAAGTTGGATCATGGAGAAGGAATTATGTGAATTAATGTAGTTAATTGCATTTGGTGTAGGCAATTTGAGGTATACATGTTTTTATATGAAATCCAGTGATTTAATTTGGTGTTTAATGATTGTTTTCTGAAATGGTTAGATTGCAAAGTTGAAGTAATGGTTGAGTTTTGTATTTACCAAAAAAGACTCTTTTTTTTTCATAATCTGTTCAACCAATCTCAAAATGGATGAATAATTTTTGAGATATAAATCAAATGAGATTTTCTTTGAAATTTTTGCCTAAGAGATCTATTTCTCCTAATAAAATTGTTCTAAAATCACTTAATGAATTTAGATTTAAAAATAATTTGATATTTACTGATCAAATTTCATTGGATGAATTATAATTTCACTAACTGGATCTCTAACAAAATTAAAATTTAATTATGCTTTATATTATTTAAATGAATTTGATAATTATTATTCTAATTTAATTTAATAAATCTATGTGCATATTTTAAATATTTTATCTTAATAGAAAAAATATATAAAAGGTAAAAGTTAGTTTGTAGCTACAAAACTTGTTATGAGATCTCAGCTTTCAATCTCTAAAAGATAACTCTGTTTAAAATATTAAAAGATGTTAAAAAAATATTAAGCTTATATAATTGGAAAGTATTGGAAGTTTAGTTTCAAAAGTATTTACTTTTGAAAATATGATTACCATGATAAAAAAATAAAAAATTCAAAGAATCCAAGTCACTTTGTTTGAATTTTTTTAAACAAAAACACCACCTTTAAAGGATCTTAACTTGTTTTCAAAATCATCTTTTTAAGTGATTCAAAAACCTAATCTGAAATATTTTAAGTCTATCTTGTCCAAAAAACTAGTCTCATGTCATGAAACATAATATAAGTACACACATGAATCAAAAGTCGGTTTCATTTATATGTTTTAGAATGCACAATTAAAAAAAATTATTAAGATACTAAATGTTACAAAAAAAATTATAAATTTTATGAGTGTAAATTTTATTGTTTTCAATTTTTTTATCAATCTTGGAATAACTCTTATCAATTGATACATTAAATTCAATAAAGTCCAATTATTATCTATGAACTTTATAAAATAAAGGTTCTTTGTTTCTCTTTTCAAAAATTATTTACAATTTTAATTAAATAAATATTAAAATTTTGAAATTTTTCTTAAAAATGTTCATACAAATTATAAAAGAATGTTACATGTATAAGTTTTGAACCAACAATATCAATGTAGTTTAAGAATATCAAAAAATTACCTAAATAAAAAAATCATATCTCAATTAAGTACTGATCATATAATCTATGATATATATAATTATTGAGAGAATAAATTCTCAATCAATTTCTTATTTATTGAACAGGTGATCTTCCTACACTAATTAGTAATAAGGTAACCTTAATTCATGAAAATAAAATAAAACATAGGACACATTCTCTTGTGGCCTTACTCTCTTTAAGGCACTGCCCTTATTCTCCCATCTCTTTGGATCTCAGTGAGTTATCTCTAGTGTTTATCCTCCAAAAAATTATTGCAAAACAGAACAAAATGTCCCTTCTCTTTTTTTTGTCATGGTTCCAACACATAGGACAAAAGAAATTCCTTTGAGGGATAAAAAAATATTGAACAAAGCAGCACCACATAGTGAATATTTATTTAATAGTTTTCCCATAGCAAACAGTGGGCATGTCAGTGAACCAAACAACAATGGCAACAAATGAAGATGCACACACAGATACATCCAAAAGGGACAAAGAAGAATGTGAAAAATAGATAACCCACATGATGTTTGCACACCATTTTTGGTTTAATTAGTTGGGATTTTGAGGCAGAATTGTTAGTGAACTGGGAAATTTTACACACACAGGAACAAGTAACCACCCTTGAATGTTGGCTTTTGCACATGGCTTCATTGACTCCATGAGTGAACATGTCAAGGTCATGACAACCACACACACCATGTTCATATGCAAAAGTTATTAATGTTATTGGATTCAGTCACACTTTTCATATTCTTACAAAAAAATATATATATATCAAGGAAATAAATTTTATTAAAATTAACTAATTAAGCCTTTAACCTACAAAAAAAAATGAAAAATATTTAATGGAGTCATTAATAAATTCATACTAATAAGTTCATGGGTCTTTTCTTATAATATTTGGATGGTTTAAAATTAAAAAAAAACGAAATTAATTATTATTATTATTATTATTTTAGTTTAAATAATTTAAATTTTTTTATTTCGTTCATGATCCATATAATATATTTGTTATTTTCCTGATATAAAATATAAACATTGATTCCTATTTAATATATATATATATAATTATGTCAAGTCTAACAAGTTATATGTATTTTTATTTTTTTAATATTTTATGTAATTAAATTTTTGTACCTTAAATAAATATTATAGGTCTAAGATTTGTTTAAAACAAAACAAAATAAATGAAACATGCACAAACTTGAAAACTACACTAAAATCACAATTTGTTGGTTTAAAATAAGAAACCAATAAATCAACTAAAATTGGGAATTGAACAAAAAACAAAGTGGGGTGATGTAAGCACAGAAAACTGTGTCCACACAACTGTCCCCACAATGCTGTGAATGATTTTAATATATTGAATGGCATCATTATTATTTTTTTTTGTCATAAATTAAAATAGTAATTAAGATTATGAGTAGGTAATAGTTTGGAATATGTAATAAAATTTATTGATTGCAAGAACTGATGAATAAGGGTGTGTGTGATAGTAGGTGTCAGTGTCACTCAGATATTTATCTGAAAAAATGAAGAGTGAGAATGATGAGGGCATGCCACCCCATAATTCCTTGCAGATTGATGCAGCTACACATAGCTCTCTGCAGTGGCTGTCTCTGTGAGTGTGGATGTCTCTATTTTGCTTGCTATGTGCCTTTTTTCTGAGAGAGACCCACATCACTGTGACTGTGTTGGTGCCATGCAATAATCCAAATTTATTCTCAAAGAGCAATGTTTGTGTGTGTTTTTTTAGGACACCTAATCAATATTTATTAAGGTTGTACACTTTTAAATAAGGGTTAGAATTCAATTTTGGAGAGCTGAATTCTGATTTTGAATGTGCTGATCTAACATAGGTTTTGTTTATAAATATAAAATGTTATTTAAGAAATGTAAAAGAATAAAAAAATATAATAGGTTAAAATTTGGAGTTGATAAAGAAATAGATTAATTTTGATTAACTGAATAAAGTGATTTTATGTTATGTGTAGTGGGGTTTTGTATGCAAAGCAATGCGAAAAATTAAAAATTGCATATGAAATTAAAAATTGTAATATCTAATTTTGAAGAGATTGAAGTTTAAAAGAAATTATAAACAAGGTTAACTTTTTAATTTTTCATTCATTACAAAGACGAGAACTTTTATACATGTGACGATTATAATATATAAAGAAACAAACAATCGTAACAAAAAAAAATTAAAAAGAATTTGAAAACTTTTCTTCATAAGAAAGATGATAACTTTTATATATAATGATAAAGACTGAAATGTGTAAAAAAATATTTTTAATAATAAGGAATAAATCAACAACAAATGTCATACAAACATACAAATTACAATAATAATTATTTTAATAAGTTACTCTCCCATTATTATTGTATAATAATTCATCTTTAATAAGTTACTCTCCCATTATTATTGTATAATAATTCATAATCTAAATTTGTTCATCAATAAGTTACTCTCCCATTATTATTGTATAATAATTCATAATCTAAATATGTTCATCAATAAGTTACTCTCCCATTCTTATTATTGTATAATAATTCTTAATCTAAATCTGTTAGACATTTATCAAACTTATAAAAAGTGATATAATATTATATCGGCAAAACTGTGAATGTCACTAAATCATATTTTGTATATTTTAATCACTTGCAAAGAAAATGTATTGATAAGTTTCTTCATAAGGTAATAATGACACGCAATAAAAAGATATTTGTAATTTCTAGATCTGATTGCACTGTTCATTCCTAATAATCTTCTTTATGTGACTAAGTGTAACGTCATTTGAAAACCTCCACAATACAGACATCCCATCCTCATAATCAAGTGAGGCACAAAATGGATTGTATGCATTCATTTCTTCAAAGTGGACCATTTTGAGTACTATGAATTTGAAATTGCACATCCTTCCACTCATCCAACTACACTATTTTATAATATAAATAATAATAGTGGGATAGGATGTAACCCTGACATTTATTGGGTGGTTGGGGTGCCTCAAGATATGTGTTATCAGATAAACATACACACTGACACATATTTATAACTTGTCTTATTTGTTGGAAACTCGTGCTGACCTAAACTGTGTTGGTTGGGATGTAATCATGTATGTATTTGGTGGTTGGGTAGCTCAAGAGTCATGTCATTAGAAACACATGCACACCCCTACATGTAACCGCGTGCAAACCTATACTGTGTTGGATGAGATGTAACCTGACATGTTGGGTGGTTGGGGTGGCTCAGAATAGTTTCATCAGATAAACATTCACATTGTTACATGGTTATTACTTGTAACAGTCATTGAAAACGCATGTTAACACACAGACTGTGTTGGATGTGATATAACCCTAACAAATATTAGGTGATTGGGATGGCTCAAGACACATGTCATCAAATAAACATACACTCTAACACACACATAAAACTTGTCAACTTTAATGAAAAAATTCATTTTTCATTCAATTATTTATCATCTTTCATTCAATTATGTTTATCAGAGAATTTATGTCAAATTTATATTCATCGTTGACTAGTCATTTATATGTTTTCTTAATATTCTACTTTACTTCTTTTTTAAATTTTATATAATAAAGTTATTAATATAAATAAACTAAATCTTATAATAATACATTTTCAACTCAGCTTTTAATTTATTTATTATACAAATATCAATTTTGTTTAAATTCATACTTATAAACATATAACAACATTACTTCAAGAATTCCTTACTCGAAAAATTTACTTCTATACATTCTTAATTTCCTCTTTATCAACATTTATAGAATATTATTTTTAATTTATGAATATTTTATTTAAAACATTGATTATACACAACTTACAAATTTCAACTATATAAACAACTTTTCAATCATGCTTTCTAAGTTTATCTTCCCTCCACTTATTCATAAATATTATTTTTTATTCATAAATATTATTTATTTATAGACTTTTTTAATTTATATTTCCTTAAAATATGTGCACTTTAAATTCATTATTTATGTAAAATTTTATTTCTCTAAATTTGTATGTTACGTACACTTATTTTTTAAAATAAATATATTCTCACTACTTAATAAATTTAATTATATCACATATACTTTATAATTTTCTTACAATATTTTATTTTTTCCACAAAATTTCTCTTATTTAAAAATTTATCTCTTTTTAAATATTTATTTATATAATTTTTTACTTCTCTAGATAATTAAATTTACTTACTTACTAAATATGATTAATTTTAATATTTCCTTCAAATAATTATTTTTAAAATATTTTCTCAAAAATTTTCCCTTCATATTATCTAATAAATCAAAACGCAAAAAAAAAAAAACAATTGAGAATTTAATTCCTCAGAAATCAAATTATGATTTTTGGTTCTAGGATTAGAATTCTACTCTCAAAAACTGAATTCTAGTCTAAATAGAAAATCACTATATCTGTATTAAATATAATGCACAATGTTCTACACGAAAATAAGAAATTGGAATCCATCTATGTCGAAAAAATATCTGCAATAGCCCATCCTCTTAAATGAACACCACTAGAGGTAGACACTTAATAATAACACTGAAAAAGAATATAAGTGCACTCTCTCCAATGTGTCACTTCCTCACCAACCTGAAGACAAATATTTCTCACACTTTCGTTGAAACTCAAAAATTGCTCACCATCATCACACTAAAATCTTGTAAGAATTAAATATTGTTTTACCTAAAAAAAGGGAAAAATTTTATATTTGATCTTTAATGATTTTTTTCCTTGTGATTCCTAATTCTTTTTATTTTTTGTATTTCATCTTATCATTATCACTATATTATATGTAGATTATTTTTCCTAAAAAATTTATTTCAAAAAAACTACTCAAATAATTTTTTTAATAGTAATTTACTTAAAAACATTCATTATTTTCCACATAGATTTTCCGGTATTATTCACAGGTTAAAATTCATTTTAGGAATCGAATTTTGATACACGAACAATAAACATAAATAAAATTAAAAAAAAAATTATTTGTGTTGATTTTTTAAGAAGAAAAAAAATCATTATCTGTATTTGATCTTTTATGAACTTTTTTCTCTTATTCCAATTTTATATCCTGTCTTTTATTTGATCTTATCATTATATTATTAGCATTTCATCTTTAATGAACTTTTTCTTCTGATTCCAATAATTTTTTTCTATTTTGTATTTCATATTTTTCGTTGTCTAATCTGTATTATTTTACAAAATATATAAATTGTCATAACCTCATGAATCCCAAAAACATACTTCAAAAATTACTAAAAAAAATCTAGCTAACAGAGATGAAATGAAAAAAATAAACAAACTCAAATGTAAAATTTGTAAATATTTAATTTATCAAATGTAAAATAGAACCTAGAACTAAATGTAAATTTATATTTTTTTCTAAAACAAAGAAAACACTTCAGTCGTTTTTAATCATATAACAAATACAATATTCTCAAATTCAAAACTATTCAAAACTTAAATATACTTCTTTTAATAGTATTTTCCAGTCAGAATTAATGTTTAACTTGATTTATAAGCAAACAATCCTAACTCTTTACCATGAGAAAGATCCTGGTGGATTATTTTACCTTGAATGAAAATTTTCTATGCAAAAATTATCAGAAAAAAGTTAACCCCAATTAAAGAACAGCAATGAAAGTACTTAGACAATTACATTTTACTTTTATAGACTTTTATTAAATTAATACAGTGTAATGACCAATAGCTACCAAGTTTAATTTTTCCAAGGATGAGTCATCTAAATCAAACAGTTCAAACTCCATGTGTTTCTAGCACAGTTGCTGCCAAAAGAAAACAAGACCCAGATTCAGAAAAAAAGAAAAAAAAAAGTTTGTTTAAAAATGAGCACACTGTACTTACCTCTAATCAATGTTTTAATCAAAGAAAAAGTAGTTAAAATTCCCATTTGACACAAAAAAACTCTTTTCTTTAACTGCTTATAAAATTTGCAATAAACAGAGTTTATAGGTCAAAATGACTCAACCATGATTGTTATCAATCAAAATATCTATAATTTATAATTGCAATTTTGCTCTTTACAATGAGGGAAGAAGATTGAAGAAAACCATCCAATGTCAAAAGCTGCTAAAGAAACAAAAAAAAAAAAAAAAAAAAAAACAAAAAAAAAAAAAAAAAAAAAAAAAAAAAAAAAATAGAATAAAAATGGTTACATTACATGCATTGGATTTCCTTTACAAATTCTGAAACTCCCAACCTTTCCTTCTCCATTTCCCCATTCAAGTTTCTCTTCTACCATGGTCCCTACCCAAATCTAGTGAAAATAAAAATCATGAAAAAAAAAACCCAGTAGACCAAAGATCTTTTCTTTTTCTTTTCCATTGATGAAAGGACAAAAACAAAGCATTTAAGAGACCCCCAAAAGAATAAAGAGAGTGAAAGTGAAGCTACTATAGCAGCAAAGCATGTTCATCATTCTGGGTGCTGGTGTTGCCATAGTACTCAATGAGCTTCTGAAGCACGACCACACGTGTCCGCAGCAAGACGATGTACTCTGCGGTTTCCTTGAACAGCTGGTCGGGTTTCACAGCCTCTTCTTCAGTGTTGTTGGTGCTGGGAATGAGGTTCTTCAAAGCCTCAAGCTTTTGTGACAGTTTCTGGGACTTTTTGTGGCACTTGGAGGGTTTCAAAGGGTGAATTGTGGTGATGAGATTTTGGCTATGTGGGTGTCTTCTCCTTCTTGTTCTCTTTGTGGCTCTTTTGAGAGAGAGTTTGTAACTGTGCCTTGTGGTTGTGGTCATGGCCACAGAAGAAGAAAAAGGGTTAGGTAAGTTGTGTTGTGTGTTTTTTTTTGTTACAGTTTTGTGATCAGAGAAGAGGGGGTTCTGGGTTTAAGTACTGAGGCTTAAAGAGATTGCCACTTGATGGTGTTGGTTACTACAGAAATGCCACTGGTTTTTTTGTTTTCTTTAATATTATAGAAATCAAATTTGTTGAGAATAGGTTAAAAAAGAAACATCATATGTCAATTGATCATGTGCCAATAAAGGATAGGATCCAAAAATATTAGGTGTCAAGTTTTTGTTGTTACATCATTTTTCTTTATTGTTCTCAAGAAAATTGCATCAAAATGTCACACAATTTAGACATATGTGGGTATAGAAGCACTAATTTGGTGAAACATGCATTGTTAGCATGAAATTAATTTGGAGAATTTTATTTTGCTTCCAAATATAAGGTCCATGGCAATAACTCCTCACTCCTTTGGTGAAACATGCATTGTAAGCATAAAAAAAAGGTGGGGCCAAGGGACATAAAGAATGGGATATTTTCATGAAATAAGGGTATTTTGGTAACTTCACATGTGACCCCAGATGAAAAAAGAGAAAGCGGGAAGAAGAGAAGGCACAACTTGCGAGCCAGAGAGGCAGAAAAGCCTGCCCTTCTGTAACGGCACATGTGAAGGTCCCGGCAACTTCACATTATTCTTAATTACCATTTTACCCTCTCATCATATCATCAAACCCAATTACACTACATTTTACTTTAAATAAAAAAAATTATATCATGTATAAATTAATCTTAATTTATAAAGAAATTTCCCTAGTTTATTTTTATTTAGCAAAAATGAATCAAATATCACTTATGTATCCACAACACCTTCGGATTAAATCTAGTAGAGTTTATAAATTATTTAAGAATTGATAAAGGGATCAAAATAACACACATTTGAAATACTCAATTTGTTCATGTTTAAAAATTAAAATGTGTCTTGGGATTGAACATCACTTTTTGTATTTTAGTGGTAAACTTTGGTGGGCATATGTTTTTGTTTTCAAACTATTCATTGTACCTCTCAAAGTATCTTGTCATGTGGTGGTAGCTTTTGATTTGTGCTTTCCTTTTTCAATTTCTTTTACTAATGCTTTTGTGATTTTCCCCCCATTGTTTTCATCATGCAAGCTCTCAAATCTGAAACTGGAAATCAAAGTTCTTGTTTTCCTTCTTTAAGAGAATATACTATAGACCATGTTTCTAGAAAGTATAGTCAATTACTGTTTTTTGGGTCAATTAACTTGTTCTTTGATAGAACTACTACATTTTGCAAAAAAATTTATGAGAAGGATTTCAAGATACTTGCTTAGCTTCATCGCATAGTATACACTAAAAAACATATGTATAAATTCTTCAATGATCAAAACCTAAATAATTACACACATAGTTTCCATCAAACTTAGTCAAACACAATTTCATGATCAAAAGTATGAATTTGATATTTTTTAGAGAATGACACACCATGACACTCACCTTCTTTATTTTAATTAAAAGCTACACATGTTTTGAATGAAGAATTATAGAAAGTAAAGTATATGTGAATCTATTTGACATAATATTATAAGAGATGTGAGGAAGAAAAGACTTGTGCACTCATCGTGAATTGTGATATTTTCACATGAGATGATGACACGTAGAACAATTATATGCTCACAATAAACTCTATCCTAAGTATAATATTGGGATTAGATTTGAAAAGGTTATATACAACATCAATATATAGGTGTTGAATCAAGGTGTGCTAAATCTACAAATCAAGAGTACTACTTGAGACAATAAAATATTTCAAGAATTGTACCTTTTATGCTACTACTAATTTGGCACTATCGAAAGTGGACAAACTCTTAAACAAATGGTGAAAAAGGATTCATAATAATAGAATATGATATGGGATCATTCACAAATTGCACCAACACAAACGAAGCTTCTCGTCAATGAAAACCATACTCCTGAAAAAAAATAAGGGTAAAGTAGAACTTTATTAATCTTACAAAAAAATCGCATTAAAAAATGTTTAATTTTGATCTCTCAAAGTGTTTCTATTAGATTGGATTAGTCACTATCACGATCTTTTGCATTAAGAATACAATTAACCAAATCAGTATAATGTTGGAAACTCCTAATCAGACATAGAAAGTATGCTGGGAGAAACAAACCCGTATCTAAATTTTTCTTCAAAATTATGTATGAGAATTTTTCAGTGATAACTCGTAAGCACTAAAAGGTAACCAATCTGAAAAAATAGAACCACTTAACATTTCAAGTTAAGGTACCAAACTAAAAAATGAATAAAGAAAGCAAAAAATATAAGAGTTTTAGAATTATGAATTGCTCAAATAATGTTTTTTACATTACCACCCAATTGAAAAATAGCAATGGATATGATTTTTAAACTATTTATTTTTTAAAAATCAACAAACTTTATCATATAAAACAAATGGTAATAGAATAATTAAGTCTGTTTGACCAAATTTCTTTTTAAACATTTATAGAAGAGAAAATTAGAAAAAAAAACATAAATAAAAATTAATTTATAGAAAAATTATATGAGAAAGATTCTAAAAATTAGCCTATCCATAAAATAACTCTAGTCCATGAAAATGTATTTTGTATTCATTCTCTTCTAAAATTAATCATAAAAATCCTCCAAATAGAATTATAGTCTAAAATAGTTCTACCTTTTGGATGAATATCCCATTTTTTTCATAGCAGCACCAAAAAAATGAATATAAAAAGGGCATTTGAGTTAGCAAAAGGCAAGAAAGATAAAAGGGCTTTTAGGGCAGTTCACTAGAGGAGAGAGGGTGATGAAGTGAGTTGAGTTGAGGCTAGTTGTGTTGAGTTGAAGGTGTGGCATGGCCTAAAGAGTGCATGTGAAGATGATATGGGCCAGCAAGGCTGGGTTAGAGGAAGATAGAGAGAGAAAGAGAGCACATGGCTAGCACATGAGGAGAGAGAAAGAGAGACTTGCTTGGTCTTTGAGGAAGAGAAAGCATGTGACAAAGGGGGGACAGTGAGGCAGCATCAAATGTACACCATGTTCTGCACATTCCCTGCATCAAACTGATCAAATGGCAGCACCCCTCTATCTTCATTTTCTCTTTCTCCTCTCTCACACAACATCCAATTAATTACTCTTAATTGGGATTTTTAGATTTCCTTCACTTTAATTACAACAATAATAATCATGATCATACATGCATTCTTTATTGTATTTTCTTTAAATGATCTCACTATGGGAAATACCAAGAAAAGGGTGATTGCAAATAGATACTTTGATTAAAAATTACTAATCAACTTTTTAAATTACTTGATTTAAATATTACAAGCTTAATACACTGTTTGCATGAATAGTTTACACCATTTACCAACTAAAATCACTCTATATGTATCTTTTAAAGTGATTAATATAAAAGATTACAATTTTATTATTATACATAATTCATGGTTAGACACGTATCAAATGTATTGTAGTTAAATTTTATATGTATAAAGTATGTTATATGGCACATGTATGTACTTGGTTTCGAAACTTTTTCTTTTCGGCATGTGTGGGGTTCCGCGTGACTCAAATGGAGTTTTTAGCCTTATCCAATTCGATTTTGGATTTGGGTGGAAAAGTAAATTGTTACTCTAGAGAAAAAAAAAAAAACTAGATATGTATTATCAACTTGATTAATTTTTATTAACACCATAACCATTTGATTTATCACATGTTTAATGTGCAGTAATTATGCTTAATCGCATAAAAAAAAACACAATGAT
>Ga0209700_101282_pt1 | contig 51534 bp, 23 predicted proteins | sample SiratroredBW_FD_187528 | JGI IMG/M metagenome (GOLD analysis project Ga0209700, IMG submission 187528) | Root nodule microbial communities of legume samples collected from California, USA - Siratro red BW (SPAdes) (version 2) | ecosystem: Host-associated > Plants > Roots > Nodule | place: USA...
TTTTTTTTTTTTATTTTTTTTTTTATGTTAAATTTTTTTTTTTTTTTTTTTTGTGATTATTGAGTTGGTCTTCAAAGCCTCTCGTTAAAATTGTCATTAAAAGAATATTGGATTTACTTCATTTAGTACTCACAATTTGTAACAAGGAAAAAAAATTATGTTCTTTTTCTCATGATTAAGAACTCGTTAAAAATAATAAGTTCCAAAATATTTGCATAGAATTTTCTATAACACATTCAAAATATTTTAAAATTAAACTTGATTGTTTATGCGTGATTGATTGGTGGTGCCTCTTAAAAATGTAACATTGATCATGCTTTTATAAATAACTAAATGTATTTGTGAATTTGTAACATCTTTTACTATTTTTATAAATCGATTTACACTTAGTTGCTTATGGTTTGTAGTATTTTATATTATACTCGTGAATATAATTTTGTGCACAGTTGATTTATGTTTGTCGAGGTTGAATAAAAAAGTGTTATTTTTAAGGGTGTGTTTGAATTTGAGAATAAATTTGAAGAAGTGGAAAAGAGTATATTTGAGGTGGAAGTGAGTCAAAATTATGTGTATATGCATTAAGAGAAAGACTATGAGAAACAAAAGAAAAGTTTTATGAAATTTTTTTAATAATATGATACGTGTGATTGATAAACTAATTTTTTTAATAGATAAAATTATAATATTATAAATATATTCTTTATGATTAAAATTAAAATAAAATATAATTATTTTTTTGATACCATTGATGAATTATTATTTTTTAGTTGGTGGAATTATGATATTACTAATTATTTTAAAATAAAAATAAAAATTAAATTATTATCGTTAATATCATTAGTATTTTATAAATTTATTTTGATTATTATTATAATTTTTAATTTTATTATTATTACTTTCTTATTATTTAATAATTTTATTATTTTTTATTTATTATTTTATTATTTTTATTTATAATTTTATTATTATTTATAATTTTTAACATTAATATTATTAGTATATAATTATCTTATTTTTATTATTATTTTATACATGTATTATTAATATTTTATAATTTTATTGTATTTATTATTATTTTAGTAATTATTGTGTTATATTATATAATTATTTGTATTTATTTATTATAGAATAAATGAAGTGAAAAACAAATAAATGACAGTTTTGTAATTGAACAAGGTGCTACAATACTTTCTTATTCTTTACACTCAGGTTAGGTAGGATAACCAACATAAACAATCATGGTTCTTCATACTTGCCCTTCCACTTAAATAAATAGATACAAACATACTTCCTCATCTTAAATTTGTTTGTTAAAATAGTAAATCAATTCAAACAAACATAACATAAAGAAACAAGGTTTGCATATATGGGATTGAATATTATTATTTTTTAGCATGATCGAACTTTTAAGTTATGACTTTTTTTTTTAATGTTCACTTACTTTTGAGTTATGACAGTTTTTTTTTTTTTTTTTTTTTTTTTTTTTTTTTCAGTTTTCATTCATTTTCAAGTGATTGCATAATATAACTTATTTTTGAGTTATGATTAACTTTTTAGTAGTTGTTGATAATTTTTAAATGATTGTGTTATATAACTCATTTTGAAATTTTAAATAATAATATTTATTGTGTTTTTTTATATAAAAAATTACTCAAATAACAAGATTAAGCTAGAGATACTTACACACTGGTTTTGAGTTAAAGATACTCAAAATTTTGAAGTCAAGCTAGAGATCTCCAAAACATGAATTTGAACTAAATATGTTACAAGCTTTAAAGCTAAACATGCTTTCATGTTTGTTAATAAAAAAAATAACAATACTAAAGGCGTGAGATCATGCTATGAAGGCTTAAAGCGTAAAGTCAATTTAAACGTGTTTTAAGCCTAAAATAAAGTTAAACATGTTTTCTAACTTGTTAATAAACAATTGTTCAAGAGTAAGGCCATGCTATAGATGTTTATAATGCTGGGATGAAAATACATCCCTCACATTCATGTGGAAGTAATCTCACCTCTGATATAATTTTTCACAGAAGTGCGTCTCTTACACCCATGTAGACACAAGTGTGTCTCTATGCATAAACATGAAGATGCATTTATGATTAAATATACGTAATTTCTTACAAGAGTGTCTCTTATTTTATGTGATCACAACCACACCTTTATGGTTATACTTATAATATAATTTTTTCTACAAAACAATTTTTTATTTTTCCAAATATAAACATGACCTTATGGTTAAACTTCTAATGTAAGTTTATTTACAATTGTGTTTTTAACACCAATGTTGTGAAATAACGTCTTGGTGAGTGGACCTGTACTGCATTTTTTTTTCTATAATGCCTTCCACACTCATGAGAGGGTCAAAAGTTTTTACCAAAACTTTAATATCTTTGACTAGGATTGTTTGCAGTGTGATTTTGGATTAAGAAAACACCCACACCAATAAAATTGCACTCATGTAGTTTAATTTGGTTCAATTGAAATTAATTATGCAATCACAACCAAACTTTTACAGATTGGATTGATTCAGTTAATGTAGTTTTAAAACAATTTTACTACGTATATTATTGTATTATTTGTTGATCAACTATTCAACTTAAAAACATTAATGACAAACAAAGTTAAAACAAAAACATTATATATTAGTTGTTGTCAAATTCTACCATAACTCGAAAATTAAAACATAATCAAATTCAAGTTCAACTAATAATTCAATTGCACTAAGTAAAGAAATCGTTCGGTACTCAAGCTTTATTATTTTATGTTGTTAACAATTTCTTTATAAATAAAATTAATTTATAAGATTGTGAAGTTTGGTTGTGATTCCTCGGAGGCGGATACATAGAGTATTTTTATTATGTAGTTTCATATTTTAGCATTCTTTTTTTACATAACACTATAATTTTGTTATATCATGATGTTCACGACATATTTTTTAATTTTCACTATACAATACATCACTATATAAAATTGACACCAGATTATTCAGCCTAACTAATAATTTTAAATTCGAACCTTGAACATGCTTTACAATTGCGTTTAATATTTTATAAAAAAAGTTTACCATTTATAATAGTTTATTTGTTTTGGAGGACAATAATGCTAACCAAAATATTATTTTTTACACATTATGTATAGGATAAATTGTCCCCACCTTCTCTAGATTATATATTTAGATAAATATCAATTTCCATTTTATTTTTAAATAAACGAGACTAGTCTCTTTTATGACTCTTTTTTTTATAAAATGGTATTTAATTTCCTTATTTTATTTAAAGATAATATATTTACTAAAAATTAAAAGATTTAAAATGATTAAAACGATATAAAATTAATTTTTTTATGTGGAAATAATTGAATAATTTAATTATTTTTAATATAACGTCATTGAATCAGTTCTTGATTAATCTTTGATTCAATGAGTTAAGAAAGACCTAATATCACATCACACTCTAATTTTAAAATAAACATTCACCTTCTCATGCTATTAATCCTAATAATTTTGTGTGTTATTTATAATAATTCTACTAAGAATGTCTCAGAAAAACTCATCAAAAAATAGATAATACAAACAAAATATTTATTCTTTACTATACACAAATTAAAATACTAAATACAAGGGGATTTATTACTTTATCAAATAAAACCTTTCAAACTTGCTATCTTAAACAACTCTAATAGTCAATTTGGTTAGATAGGATAGTTAACTAACTCATAAACCATCAATTATTTGTCAAACACACACTAAAACTATTTTTATTTGTTTAATATATCCTCTTTTCCCTAAATTTAATTTTTGACTGGTTTGCCATTTTTTAGTTCTTTGCCGGTACTGTGCACAATTACGTTATAAAATTAAAATATTTTTTATTTACGTTCGTTAAAAAAATTATTTCTATTTAAAAACATCATCCAATATACAAATACTTAATCAGTTGCTCATAGAACATCTGTTGGATTATTTTTATAAGACAAGTCCATGAAAATATAGCACCATTCTAGTTATTGTGAAAAAGAACTTAATTATTTTACTTCTTAGTTTAATTAAAATAACATTAAGTCTAGTGCCGGAAATTAAAAGTACAAGAATTTTAGCTTTTAAGAACTAAAAGCACATGGTTTTAGTCCTTACAAATGATTTATAGTCTTTAAAGAGTAAAAATGATTTTTTTTATACATAACGTAAGGTAAAAATCTATTGTATTTTCAGGAATAAAAATTTTATTAAATCTATGCAATGTTAATTTATTAAATATTTTTCTTGTGATTAATATAGTTATTACACTTATTATCATTTTCTCTTTAGATCAAATGTTGGAGAAATATAAAGAGTTAAAAAACTAGAAAAACCTCAATCAACTATGCAAAAACATTTAAGCAAGTTACAATAACACTTCTGACCCAAAACATTTATGTTATATATTTAAGTCTGTTTTCTGTTTATATCTTTCAACTTATCTATTTATTTTATCAAAATTCGAATATATTGTAGTTGTCTTCAGGTGTTTGGTGCTGTTATATCTTAACTTCTTTGCTGATAATATCAAACATCTTCTCTCAGGACCAGAATTTCACATGAATAACCTTAGTTTTAAGAGTGCATACAAACAACAATTGTAAGATTCCTTTGTGCCATTGAAGATAATGGTCGGCAAATAATCATTCTTCTTCCTTTCCAAAGGTTTTATAATTAATTGTTCCATAAGTTTAGGCAGAAACAAACAGCTGTAGAGCACAGCATGCTTCAATTTTTGTTATAAGAAAACACACCCTTTAGAGCTTCAGCCACGCCTACAATTTTATTTAGGTAATTTTATAAGTCTTTGATAACTGAAATTAAGTTCATCGAAGTTTTTTTTTTTTTTTATATGTATTATATAGAAGGTTTAGAAAGGGCACATAGAAAAGTCCTATGTTTCTTCGTTCTCATCAACATTGTTGTTTAATATTATTTGACAAACTGAATAATTCTTGCTACTTAGAGGAGGCCAACCTTCAACCATGCGTGACAATTTTTTTATCCGCATTGAACTTTGTGAGTGTAGTTTTTTCAACCAGATTATTTTTTTTTTAATTTTTAATATATTAATGAAAGTGTAATCTGGCAAAGGGACTTCAGTGGGTATGTAAATTAATTAAATATAGAAATAAAAAATTGTTTTATCTATATTTTGAAGTGGCTCATTGTCCAATTCTGAACAATAATTGTGATTCCTTGTTGATCTCATAAAGTCATTAATTGATTCCTGTGTCGTGTCTGAGTGGGATTTCTGTGTTCCTTCCTTCACAAACTAATTGAGGATCATTTTCTTAGTCAATGACTTATTCTGGTTGGGTATATGCCTGATTGAAGGGACACTACCAACTCCAAGATTACATGGGGTATCTTGTGATTCCTTTTCAAATTCTTCTATCAAACTTGATCATCCCTCTTCTATGGAAGAAGTTAGGGTTATATGTGCATCTACCAACTAATTTCTTTTTAAAAAATTGCAATTTTTATCCGTAGAGAAGTGTTAAAGGAAAATAGTGTTTGCTTCAATTTTACCTACCTCTAAGTAGTTGATCATTGTAATATAATTTTTCTCATGCCTAGTTATTTTCGATGAAAAATATATTGGAGTCAACTGTGATTTAGAGTTTTGCATTGGATAAAAATTAATAAGAACAATACTGGTTTTTATTTTTGATCCTGATTTGTCCACCATCAAAAACACATCTTCTTCCATTATCAGCCAAATTTGTAGAAACCTTCTGCAATAGTGCAAGTGTAACGGCTCTAGCAAGGACAGTTTTCTCCTATAGCAACTTCTTCAGCACGCAGACGCTTACCCTATTCACTGTTTCTGCCATTTATTTCATCGACTGTGTACATCAGCCACAGAAAGAGGACAAAGACTGGTTTTTTAACTGCATAACCTTGTAATAAAAACTTTACTATGAAAAATAATTTGATGAGTTTTCATTATTTTAGTTTCCCTCCCTCAATTCTTAGTCTTTGTTTTTGCCAACCATATCTTACATACCCTTAAAGCATATTTACAGAAAGGGTTTAAATTTACATATGAAATGCATATATTATTCAGATATGCATGGTAATAAAGGATCGGTTCTGTAGAGTTTTGCACGTTTGTTGTATTCTGGGGTTACAACTAGTTACACTTGAAAACAATGTGACAATCTATGATGATCAAGTTTTATACATACTTTGTTAATTGTTCTTGGACGGTAGAGAATGTGTCGGCACGAGAAGAATGTTGACTTGAATAAGCCTAAATTATTAGGTCTAGAAGTTCAATGAATAGTGTCCTCCAATGCATAGCTGTTCTCCCATTATTACCTCACTACCATTCACTCTACCTGGCTAAAGAACAAAATGAAGTTTCATCTGTTAAGATTAATTTATGTTAAAGGTAAAGACTCGACACTCTTTTCATATCTTTTACAAATTAAAGGCCTTCACACGAGATAAGACTTTCATATTTGTCTTAGACGAATTCAAAAGTATGCAAAAAGAAGTATTACACCAAAAAACAAATAATGTAACTTTTGGGGATTTTGGACATGTGGTCTATTAAAGTAGATAGCAAACAATGATACCACAAATTCCAACATTTTCCAAACTGGCACCCTTTGAGTCTGCAAAGGTGAATTTCAGCAAGGTGGAACAAGTTTTCAACACTTTGGAGCAGGACAGAAATATTTTATTCAATACAAATTTCTTGGTTTATCTCTTAATTTTGTTGTTTCAACGCTTGTGAATAAGTAATGGAAAGAGAAATGCACAAGCACGACTATCTCATGGAATATTTATATATAAGTCTGTTTGTGCACTGTTTTCCTATCAAATATTTTCCCTTCCTTCTCTTAGTCTGCTCTGCCACCCCTGTGAGTTCTGTTTTAGAGAATCCAATTCCAAGCCTATCATTGAAGTGAAATTCTGTGAGGCAAAGCAAAATGGGGTGCCAGCCATTGGAAAAGGGAAAACCAAAACATAAGAAGGGATTGTGGTCACCTGAAGAAGACAATAAGCTCAGAAACTACATCCTTAAACATGGTCATGGCTGTTGGAGTTCTGTCCCCATTAAGGCAGGTTGGTCTCTTTCTTCTTTTTCCTGGTTGTGACCTTTTGTCACTCATACCACAGTTAGCATATTCCTTGGATGTACTACACAAAGGGCCATTATTCCATACCCTTAATACTGTTATATTATTAAATGGAAACATCCTTGGTCTTCCTGAAAAAAGGTCTCTCTTCCTTGATTTGAAAGTATGTCTGCTACTTATTTGAGCAAAGATCATGTTATCAAATTGAAATGTGGGCATTTTCACTGATTTTAACATTAATAAATTTCAGATGTCTCAAGATTTTCTTGGCCCTTTGTTTGAATAACTCTAATAAATTTATCCAATCAATTCTGGGTATGAAAAGGATACATTGGTAAGGAAAGTTATACTTGTGCATGTAGTGTATTTGGCACCATATACTAAAAGTCCAGTCTTTTAAAATTTTACACAAATTTCCTGTTTTAAAAGTATTACACTTAGACTTCTTTACAAAAGAGACTATTCTAAAGATAAAACAAAGTTGATGACTTGGTAGTTACTAAAAATCTTTAATCCTCCTTGCTAAAGTAATTTGAGAATTCTGGCTTGCGTAATTTCAACATCTTATGGCAAGACTAAACTGGCATTTTGTGTTTGCTGACAAAAATCAAAAGTGTAATAGTCAAACCAACATGCATTTATATAATATTTTCAATGTTTATCTGATATTGATGGGGCGAATACATTTATGTAAAGGCTTGCAAAGGAACGGAAAGAGTTGCAGACTAAGATGGATAAACTATCTAAGGCCAGGATTAAAGAGAGGGAAGTTCAGCAAACAGGAAGAAGAGACAATCCTGACCCTTCACCACATGCTAGGCAACAAGTAAGCCACAAGAGTAAATCTTCTTTCACTTTAACAATTTAAAAGTTCCAGTTTTATATAAGCAAGTTAACACAGAATAAGTAAATCCTGTAATTTTCAGTCAAAAATATTGATAGAGACATGTCAGGAGTAGGTAGTATAAGAAATTAAGCAAAGTAAAGGAAAAGACAAAGTCCCTTAGTTCAATATTTGAGGCTTAAGCTGGAATTAATGCAAATTGGAACGGAAGGAGTTTAATATTTAATTCTGTTTTAGAAGAGCAACTAGGGTGTTTAAAATGAAAAATAAAGGAAGAATTGGTAAGTAAGTCAAGCCATGAATTGGCTTAGATGCCATGCTTCATTTTTTAAAGAGGGATGAACATTGAAAACAAAAAAGTCTATTATACTATTCTACTGCTCTTCAATTCAGCTGTATATTTAATTTAAATCTAGTCCAATACCATTTGTCCAGTGTTTCAGAGTGTCCCTTCTTATATTCCAAGTAGTAAGCATCAAACATTTTATACATAGAAGACAAACTGTTCATATAAAGAATGTGCGTCTGTGAAATTTAGAACAGAAATTCAGAACTACTGTTTAAACTCTTTGTTACAATTTCTTTCACTTATAGTGAAGATTGCTGAGAAAAACTTGAATTATATTATTGGCCAGGTGGTCACAGATATCACAGCATTTGCCAGGAAGAACAGACAATGAGATTAAAAACTACTGGCATTCATATTTGAAAAAGAAAGTGGCCAAAGCTAAGGAAATGGATTCTCATAACCAAATGAAGTATGCTAGCTCAAGCTCAGATACCATGGACACTTCAAATTCTCTCCGAAAACTTGCAACTCAAGGTACTCAGAATTTTAATTTCACCAAAGAGGCTTGTCAAAGCTCCTTACCAAAACTGTTATTTGCTGAGTGGCTTTCATTGGATCAAGTAAACTCTGCAAATTCAGTTGACTCTTTTGGTTTGAGGAATGGATTTGATCAAAATTCAACTCTTCATGAAGCTTCAATTCATGATATGTCAGAGGTACCCTTTGTTGGAGGGTACCATAGATGCTTGGAAAACATTTCAGCACCTGAGATGTTCAATTCAGAGCTGAAGTATGCAAATGAGATTGTGGAAAATGGTTTCATCCATTGTGTGCCTGGAGTTGACTTGAGCAGCAATTTCAGCATGAGCAATGATGCGATAATGTACATATGACAGCCAAGTTTCAGGGTTTATCAGCAATGAATAATATCATTTTCTAATTTTATACATACATAAAAAACAATCAAACTTCAGCAACATAAAATAAAAGTTCCATTCCAAGTTGTATTTTCTATACTTCTACCCACTTCCAATTATTTCAATAGGATGCCACACGCATGATTCATTGTTATTCTTCTACAATTGTCGTTGCATATAAATATGTAATTTCGTTTCAATTTAAGAAGTCAACTTCTGGTGGTCTTCAATGTTTTTATAGAAAATCACATTTGATTAAGTGCTAATTGGTTAATGTCTAGAATTTTTGAAATATCACACGCTAAGCTTAACAACTAATTGTTCCGATATATTTAATATAGTTCCACGTAGTTTAGGAACTTAGTAAACGAGTTCAAAGACAATTTAAATATATTTTTTTCTTAATTCTTCAAGACATGTTTTAAGATACACCCAATGTTTAAACATCTCAACAAGTGAATACCAACTTATTAGAGTATGTTTGGTAAAGCTTCTTTTCAAACATTTAAATTGTTTCCCAGAAGAAAAAAAACAGTTCAAAAATAAGTTGAATATTTGGAGCAACATTTGAAATTTTGTAAAAAGAGTTTTTCTGAAAAATAATTTATTTCTATGGATCTGAAATCTTAAAAATAATCTACTGGTGTTGCAATAATGATTATTTTTCACCCGCTTAAATAATTAAGAACAGTTAAAACAGAAAAAGGAAATACAATGAGAAATTTGATATGAACACTGTCAAGACAATTTACTCATTTGATAGATATCAATTATTTTCTATATTTACACGCCATTTACCACATACATAAATATCAATTGGCAACTCGTGTGAGTACACAAGTCAGAGTACTGGTTCATTTAAAAGGAAATATTTCACTTTCAAGGTAGAAAGTAGAAACTCTGACAAATCAGAAATTTTCTTCTTCAATTTTGCTTCTTTCTCTCTCTCTCTCTTTCTTTGTCTTTCCTGGACTATGAGGTGCAGAAGGGGCCACTCCATATCTTTATATTTTCTGCAACATCAATGTTGTATCATATTTAATACTGTGGGCCATTTCTTTAAGTTCCTGCATGCAGTTTTGAAGTTTTGTGGAATCAAACTTTGGTCTTGAGATGAGGAATTGTCACCAGCTTGAAATAATAAAGTCATCTGTGAGGACTAAGCTAGCCCATAGAAGAGCCATAGAAGTAATTACAAGGATCATAATAGGTGTCCATTTCAAAGCAATCACCTGTGGTCCATCCAAACAATAAAATGAAAAGTTAACATTTTTTTTTGTCAAGAAAATTTAGAGCTTTCAACTTTAGCACACCTCAAGGAGTGGAGAACACCATATTGTGGATTCAGTTTGAGGAGTAACTGGTAGCCTTCTCATTGTTTCTGTCATTATAAGATGTTGTCATGTGACCAAAAAAGTTGCATAACTTGTTTTTCACTTTGTTCATGCTTCTAGTTCTTACTGCAAACAATCAAAGTAAGATATGAAAAGTTGAGACTCTTACCTAAATTTCTCTTCCTTTCTACAATGTTGTAAATATCTTCACTAGCAACATCTAAATCTTGTTTCCGGTTAGCATTAAGTTTTGATAGGTTGGTCTGAGTTCTTGTGTCAATGTACTGTCTGCTAATGTTTGCAATTATACCATCTGACAAAGAAGTTGTGATTTGTTTGGCAAAATCAAAAATTTCACAAAGAGGAAATGTTTTTAGGAGGAGGGGTGGCTTAAAAAAAGTGGACCTCCACTTCCTTATTGAGCAAACATTAACCCCAAGTGCTAGACAACGATATCATTGTAGCAGGGTAATGGTTCAAGGGAATTACCAAATTTGACAAAGCTGTATGGTCTTGTGATTTTGCCAATGAGGGTTTTATCAAACTTCTCAAACTCCTTTTGAATATCTTGTAGGTAATGAAAAGTCAGTTTTCTTGGGTACGTAGACTCACACAAGACAATGAAAACAACTCCGTTCTCCACCAAGTAGCTTTATACCAAAACAATATAATCATAAATTCATAATCAATAATTGCAACTTAAGAAACTAGAGAGGAAAACAAGGCCTAAAGCCAAGTTCCATTAACTTAAAAACTCTATGGTTTAAATGGAATGTTTATAGACTCAACATAACTGTGATAAAGGGTACATGTCAATGCTTAACAGAAAATTGCTAGCATGAAAACAACTTCATCTATATAAGAACCAAAACTGAATTTGAAGGAAATTAAAAGAACTGAAAAGAATTAAGAGGGAAGGCTACTTGAAGCAGAAATTATCAACATGAATAGTCATCTTGGAAGATGTTAGTGATCCCCTTGAAATTTCTTGGAGAATGAACTCTGCTTGTTGCCTGTAACATGAAAGATATCCATATTCTTCATTCATATATCTCAGTCCTTGTGCTAGAGGCAATCCATCGCTTACCCTTCCAACTATAGTTACCTTAACCATTTCCTCTGAACTAAAACTGGTCTCTAAAAATTTCTCTTTTCTTAATGGATTGGTTGTCCTTTCTTAATGACTAAAATGGATGGATTAATTTGTGAAGGCCCTTTTATAGAATGTGTGAGGTGAAGGTATGATGAGTAAGAGAACCTGGAAAAGAAGTTATTCCTAGTGTGTTCAAAAGGAACCATTATGGGTGGTCAAAAGATAAGGGGTTGCAAAAGCTTTGTAAGATAAACCCCGTAAGAAGAATATGCATTTCCCTTCATAAGCACTTTTTCCGTCTTTTCAATTGACATGTTCCTCATGGAAGATTGTTACTTTTAAGTTTTTCATTTTTTTAGTCCAAGGTGAATATTTTGATCTGTGTAATCTATTATCCACGACCACAAAAGATAATATCATTTACATTTGGAGTCAAATTAAGAATATAAACTTAATGTAAACTCAATTTTGAATACAATTATCAAATTTCTTACTTTGAGTAGATTGAGTTGGACCATGAATTTTCTTAGTGAATAACTAAACACTGAATTTTAGTTTAGAAAATACCTATTTAAGAGCTGAAATTGAAAGAAAGGATAATAATTAATGAAATATATCATAAAAATGATTGGTTAGTAAGTTTGGTGTGAGATTGGTCTCTCTTGCACCCTCGATCTCCCAATAGGGATATGGATTCCCCTTAAAAAAATCCTAATTAAATGCCAAAAAGACCATGCAAGTCTATTTATTACAGAATTTTAAAAATAATTATTGTGTTTTAATCCCTATACTTGTTTTAGGGTTGAAGAGATATAATCTTCCTTGTTTTTGGATGTTGGTAGGAAGATCAGCACTTATAAATTCTGATATTTAGATCTGGCAAAGTAAAATTATTTTCGTTGTATTTTTTCATTTTTGTATAAATTTTAATTTTTTCACTAATATATCTTTTATTATTTTATTTTAAAAATTATATGTTAAAAATGGTTTGTTCTTTCTTTTATAAAGATGAGAAAACTGAAGAGTTTAATTTTAAAAATAAAAAATTTAATATTCTTATCCTCTCTTCTTTCGTTATATTCATTATATTGTTACGATTTTAATTAAGTTTTAATAAAGAATAAATTTAAATATTTGTAATCAAATAAATTTAAGTATTTTTAATTGAACTTTAAATAAAATTTTTGGTTGATTAGATATTTATAATGTGTATATTTTTTTAATTAATTTTTTTAACGTTCAATTAAAATAATATAATTATAATTTTTTTTATTAAGTATTATTTTTTATATTTTTTTAAGTTGAATTCCTTTTATCTAAACGAAGTAATGGTTATTATATGTAGTTTTTGCTTGTGTATTTCTGTAAAAAAAAAAAGTTTAATTAAGTTCATATTAAATGTTTATTGAGTGTTTAAAATCTATCTTTCTTTAATTATTTTTTTATGAAAATAATGATCATGTTATTAGGTAAAAAGTTATAAACATATGCAAAACTCTTCTCAGCAGTAATTATTTTATTAGAAATAGAACTCTTTAATTATACTGTTCACACTAATTTTTTTTAAATAATTAATTCATTTAAAGTTGAATTTCTATTCTTGACTCTTGTACAAATGGTTAGGTAAAGTATTTATTATTAAACCAATATTTAAGAGTATGACAACTTAATCACCACAATTAGATTAGATTGTTACCTGATCCATCTAACCCAGTGGAACAATTAATGTCACTTGTATCAATAAAATTATAATTTTATGTTCGTTCATGCCTGATTTAATTTTTGTAATGTTTACTCAATAAAAAAATATTTTTCTTATCAAGATTTTTCTTATGGGACTTGAGGGGTATAACAATTCCTTATAGTTTTCGGCTTCAACACTTTCTTCCTGGTCTTGGATCTGATGGAGGATGTACCTGCAAAAGTCACTTCAATACTAGAGTCAATAGTTAGTTCTAAAGACTAGAGTTAACTAGATTAAATATTTCTTTCTCTTGTAACCCTCTTTATTATTTATGATGGTAACTACTCAGACATATCACAATTAGTTCTATATTTTTCTCTTATGAGAAATATAAAACACTGTTTCTGTCAAAAGGAAAGGAAAGGAAAGAGATGAGATGCGGACAATATTACTTTTGTCAGAAGAGTGACGCGCCAATATTGATTTTGTTAAAAGAGTAATGCGCCAATATTAATTTTCTCATAAGAGTGACGCACAGGTAAGCGCGGACAATATTATTTTTGTCAGAAGAGTGACGCTAACGTATAAGTAAAAGCCACTGACTTTATAGCTGTGTTCAACCCCATTTTGCAGCTTAACCATATAACACAAAGATAATTAAGATTATAAAACTTCCTCTTAACTCATAAACTTACGATGTTTTAATCCTCGTTAACTAGAATCTAACTTTTATTCACCTTAAATTCCCAAATCTTACATGTGAAATCATATTAGAAACCATTATGGGTGGTCAGAAGATAAGGGGTGGCAAAAGTTTTGTAAGATAAACCCCTTAAGAAGAATATGCATTTCCCTTCATAAGCACTTTTTCCGTCTTTTCAATTGACATGTTCCTCGTGGAAGATTGTTACTTTAAGTTTTTCATTTTTTAGTCCAAGGTAAATATTTTGATCTGTGTAATCTATCATCCACGACCATAACAGATAATATCATTTAGATTTGGAATCAAATTAATAATATAAACTTAATGTAAACTCAATTTTAAATAAACTTATCAAATTTCTTACTTTAAGTAGATTGAGTTAGACAATGAATTTTCTTCGTGAATAACTAAACACTGAATTTTAGTTTTGAAAAATACCTACTTAAGAGCTGAAATTGAAAAGGATAATAATTAATGAAATATATCATAAAAATGATTGGTTAGTAAGTTTAGTGTGAGATCGGATCTCCTGGTCTCTCTTGCACCCTGGATCTCGCAATAGGGATATGGATTCTCCTAAAAAAACCTAAATGCGAAAAGACCATGCAAGTCTATTTATTACAAAATTTTAAAAATAATTATTGTGTTTTAATCCCTATAGTTGTTTTAGGGTTGAAGAGATATAATCTTCGTTGTTTATGGATGTTGGTAGGAATATCACCACTTAGAAATTCTGATATTTAGATGGGAAAGTAAAATTATTTATTTCGTTATATTTTTTAATTTTTGTATAAATTTTAATTTTTTTCACTAATATTTTTTTTATTATTTTAGTTTATAAATTATATGTTAAAAATGGTTTGTTCTTTCTTTTATAAAGATGAGAAAACTGAAGAGTTTAATTTTAAAAATAAAAAATTTAATATTCTTATCCTCTCTTCTTTCATTATATTGTTACGATTTTAATTAAGTTTTAATAAAAAATAAATTTAAACATTTTTGATCAAATAAATTTAAGTATTTTTAATTGAACTCTAAATAAAATATTTGGTTGATTAAATATTTTTAATTTGTATACTTTTTAATTACTTTTTTTAACCTTCAATTAAAATAATGTAATTATAATTTTTTATTAATTATTATTTTTTATATTTTTTAGTTGAATTCCTTTTATCTGAATGAAGTAATGGTTATTTTATGTAGTTTTTGCTTCTGCATTTATGTAAAACAGAAAGTAAAAAAACAGTTTAATTAAGTTCATGTTAAATGTTTATTGAGTGTTTAAAATATATCATTTTTTAATTAATTTTTTATGAAAATAGCAATCATGTAATTAGGTCAAAAGTTATAAATATATGCGCAACAATCTTCTTAGTAGTAATTATTTTATTAGAAATTGAACTCTTTGATTGTATCCATACTAATTTTTTTCTAAATAATTAATTCACTGAAAACTAAAGATTTTGACTCTTGTATCAATTGTTAGATCAAATATTTATCACTAGACCAAAAGTCATAGCCTTTAGTTAGAATCTAACTCTTTCTACTTAAGAGCATGACAACTTAATCACCATAATACGATTTGATTGTTACTTGATCCATCTACTCCCTCATGGGGATAATTGATATCATTTACAACAAAAACGTTATTATTTTATGTTTGTTCATGGCTGATTTGATTTTTGTAATATTTACTCAAAAAAAATATTTTTCTTATAAAGATTGTTCTTACTGGACTTAAGGTACAACAATTCCTCTTAATTTTTTGCTTCAATAGTTTCTTTCTGGTCTTCAGTCTCCAGCTACTAATATGAACAACAAGGATAAGGTGCCTGTAAAAGGAATCCAATGCTAGAGTCAATGTTCAATTCTAGAGACTAGGGTTAGCTGGATTAAATAAGATGTACTTCTTTCTCTTGTAACCCTTATTTATAATTGTAACTACTCAGACATATCATAATTAGTTCTGCATTTTTCTCTTTTGAGGAAGAAAGGAGTGAGACATAGACCATATTACTTTTGTCAGAAGAGTAATGTGCCAATATTAATTTTGTCAGAAGACTGATGGGCCAATATTAATTTTGTCAGTGCTAATAGTAATTTTCTTAAAAAAGTGACACGCCAATATAAATTTTGTCAGACAAGTAAAAAAAAAAGTGACGCATCTAGTAAAGGCGACCGACTTTACACCGTATTCAACTGTCAACTTCCCAACTGTTTTGTTGACACGTGGACCACCAACCATCTTGACCATATAGTACAAAGATGATTAAAATTATAAAACTTTTTCAATTGTCATGTTCCTCATATAAAAATGGTTACTTTTAAGTTTTTCATTTTTTAGTCCAAGGTGAATATTTTTTTATTTTTGTAATCTATATCATCCACAACCAAAAGAGATAATATCATTTACATTTGGAATCAAATTAACAATAATACAACCTTAATATAAACTCAATTTAGAATAAACTTATCAAATTTCTTACTTTGAGTTGAGATGTGTTTGATATGAAGAGTTGGACCATGAATTTTCTTAGTGAATTAACTAAACTTTCCGAAAATACCTATTAAGAGTTGAAAGAAAGGATAATAATTGATGAATATATCAAAAAATGATAGGTTAGTAAATTTGGTGTAAGGTTGGATCTCTTGGTCTCTCTTTCACCTGAAAAAACCTAATTAAATGCGAAAAGACAATGGAAGTCTATTTATTACAAAATTTTAAAAATGATTATTGTGTTTTAATCCCTATAGTTGTTTTAGGGTTGAAGAGGTATAATCTTTTTTGTTCTTGGATGTTGGTAGGAATATCTGCACTTAGAAATTCTGATATTTAGATCAGAATTTGGGAAAGTAAAATTATTTATTTCGTTATATTTTTTAGTTTTTGTATAAATTTTAATTTTTTTCACTAATATTTTTTTATTATTTTAGTCTATAAATTATATGTTAAAAATGGTTTTTTCTTTCTTTTATAAAGATGGGAAAACTGAAGAGTTTAATTTTAAAAATAAAAAAAATTAATATTCTTATCCTCTCTTCTTTCATTATATTGTTACGATTTTAATTAAGTTTTAATAAAGAATAAATTTAAACATTTTTAATCAAATAAATTTAAGTATTTTTAATTGAACTCTAAATAAAATATTTGGTTGATTAAATATTTATAATTTGTATACTTTTTAATTATTTTTTTTAACCTTCAATTACAATAATGTAATTATAATTTTTTATTAAGTATTATTTTTTTAGTTGAATTCCTTTTATCTGAATGAAGTAATGGTTATTTTATGTAATTTTTGTTTCTGTATTTCTGTAAAAACATAAAAAATAGTTTAATTAACATCATATTAAATGTTTATTGAGCGTTTAAAATATATTTTTTAAATTAATTTTGTATGAAAAATATTTAGGTCAAAAGTTATAAACATATGCAACAATCTTTATAGTAGTAATTATTTTATTAGATATTGAAATCTTGGATTGTATTGTCGTACTAACTTTTTTTTAAATAATTAACTGAAAATGGAACTTGTCATCTTGTACGAATTATTAGATCAAATATTTATTTCTAGATCAAAAATCATAGTCTTTAGTTAGAGTCCAATTCTTTTTAGTTAAGAACATGACAACCTAATCACTATAATTTTATTTGATTGTTAATTGATTCATCTAACCTCATTAAAGGAAATTGATATCATTTACAACAAGAAAGTTATTATTTTATGTTTATTCATGACTGATTTGATTTTTGTAATATTTACTCAAAAAAAATTCTTATAAAGATTATTTTTGTGGGACTTATGAGGGATACAACAGTTCCTCATAGTTTTCTTTATAGACTTATGAGGGATACAACAATGATTAATATGAACAAATAGAAGGTACTTACAAAGGACACTTCAATACTAGAATCAATGCTCTGATCTAGAGGATTAGGGTTAACTGTAATAAAATGTACTTCTTACTCTTGTAACTCTTTTATTATTTATAATGGTAACTACTCATACATGTCATAATTAGTTATGTATTTTTTCTTTTTGAAGAGTATAAAGCATTACCTTTGTCAGTAAAGAAAGACGTGAGACACCAAAACAATATTACTTTTATCAGAAGAGTAACAAGTCACCAAAACAATATTACTTTTATTAGAAGAGTAACAAGTCAATATTAATTTTGTCATAAAAGTGACGCGCCCTTCTAAAATAAATAAAGACATTTGACTTTATTCAACTGACAACTTCCCAACCGTTTTTATGAGACGTGCCAACTTCACCCTATAACACAAAGATAATTAATATTATAAAACTTCCTCCCAACTTATATAAACTTATCATGTTATAATCCTCATTAACTAGAATGTAATTTTTGTTCACCTTAAATTCCCATAATCTTACATATGAAAGTTATAATAAGAAAAAATAAACATAAGAAAGGAGAAAGTAGATAAGAGTATCTTCTGGCTAAGTTTTAATAAAAATATTAAATTTAAGATTCACTTTTGGTTGAAACATTCCCATGTGATGTTAAGATATCTAGAGAATGTGTTTTTTGCTTAAAAATAAAAATAAAAATAAAAATTAAATTAAATTTCGTTATAATTTTTAATTTTTGTATAAATTTTAATTTGTTCACTAATATTTTTTATTATTTTAGTTTAAAAGTTATATGTTAAAAATGGTTTGTTCTTTCTTTTATAAAGACGAGAAAACTGAAGAGTTTAATTTTAAAAATGAAAAATTTAATATCCTTGTGCTCTCTTCTTTCATTATATTATTACGATTTTAATTAAGTTTTAATAAAGAATAAATTTAAACATTTTTAATCAAATAAATTTAAGTATTTTTAATTTAACTCTAAATAAAATTTTTGGTTGATTAAATATTTATAGTTTGTATAATTTTTAATTAATATTTTTAACCTTCGATTAAAATAATGTAATTATAATTTTTTTATTAAGTATTATCTTTTATATTTTTTTAGTTAATTTATTTTATCTGAACGAAGTAATGGTTATTAATGTTGTAGTTTTTGCTTGTGTATTTATGTAAAAAAAATAGTTTAATTAAGTTCATATTAAATATTTATAGAGTGCTTAAAATCTATCTTTTTTTAATTATTTTTTATAAAAATAATGATATCATGATATTAGGTCAAAAGTTATAAACATATGCAAAAATCTTCACAGTAGTAATTATTTTATTAGAAATCAAATTCTGTTATTGTCGTGTCCACACTAATTTTTTTTTAAATAATTAATTCACTGTAAGTTAAATTCCTAATCTTGACTCTTGTACAAATTATTAGGTCAAATATTTATCACTAAATCGATAATGATTAATATTTAAGAGCATAACAACTTAATTAGCACAACTTTATTGGATTGTTATTTGATTTATCTAACCCCGTTACCCAATAAGTAATGTAACTTGTTACCCAACAAGTAATGTAACTTGGAATCGGGACTTTTGCTTTTAAGAGTGTACCAACCGGAATCAAGACGGAGCGATCACAAACTTATTTTTAAAAATGTTTAATTTGATAATGGTGTCGCCACTATAACTTATTATGGAGAAACTATAGAAAAATCAAAAAAATAAAAATGCCTAGGAACCAGATTCAAGATTCGGGAGTGGATTATATGTGAGAAGGTATTAGCACCACAAAGCCCGTAACCTTTGATTAAATGAATAGAAATGGGTATGGCTTTACAAAAATGTTATTTTTCCTTAAAAATAGTAATTAATAAATATATATTTACAAAAAAAATGCAATTTAAGAATGAACAATAAACAAATAAAATAATAACAGAGACAAATTTTTATTTTTTATTTTTTTAACCCGACAAGGATTACCTTGGTCCTACGTATTTCCAAAGGAAAATCAGGGATAACGTAGTTCTAATTTTAAAAATTGATTGATAAAACAGGAAGATTAATTAAAAATAAACAATGAAACTTACTTTGTTTCTAGAATGATTATTTTGGTTTTATTCTTTAACGTGGCTATTTGGTTTCGTGAGGGACCGTGGTGGTTGATGTTAGGCTTTTTAATTTGGGAACAGGGGCTTCTTTGTCTTAGGTTTTGTTTCTGGATTGGTTGCTTGGGTGGATTTCTATTGCTGAATAGTTTATGTTTTGGTACAAGGTTTGGAAATTTTCGAATTTCGGACTTCGGCTATCCTATATTCGATCATGTGTTATAGAGTTGGGATTATTAACTTTTTGAATTTGCTAGTGACTCTGGACCGGCTTTTGATTAATTAGTCCTGTTTTTTTTTTCGGAAAGGCTGTTTGGTGTTCTTTTGAATGAGTCTTTGGATTCACTGAATTCTGAGTTTTATGTGTTTAGGGATTTTTTTTATTCTGGTTTGGGTTTTGTGTTTGTTTTCTTTCTCTAGGCTAATGATATTTAATGTTAATATATTTTTCTTATTGGGATTTACTGACCGTGCTAGCAGCAACCAGATCTGACAGATGAACAATACTAGTTATTCAAAAAAAATGCAGCAATTAAATAATCTCAGGATCGATATGGTAACAACAACTATATCAAACATCGTGCCAGTAGCAGCAATCATCTCGCAGGTATAATAATTTATTGTGATCATTGATGTTAATTTAACAATGCTTGCAAAATAATTACTCATTGACACTACATCAATATACAGGTTAAACAAAACACAACAAATACAGGTGAAAACATATTACAGAGCAGAATCTGGACAAAATTAAAGGAAAAAAAGAGCAAAACCAGGACAGAATTAAAGGAAGAACACTAACCCGTTGAAGACTCCCAATTTAGCCTCTACTCTTCCTTTTCCTGGTTTCTCTTGGACTCTTAGATTTTTTTCAACCGAATCAAATAATATTTTTCTTTCCCCAGTCTCTTTTTTCTCTCTAAATTTCTAAGTATCTCTATGTATTATCTCAATTTCTGTATATCCTCCCCTCTTGAAAATAAAATCAGTTCTTTATTATTTTTTCTGTTAATCCCTTCATCTCCCTCCATAACACTGAATATGAATAGCTACTGAACATGAATAGCCACTGACTATGAATAGCCACTGACCATGAATAGCCACTGACCATGAATAGCCATTGACCATGAATAGCGTATGAAATGTAGGAAGGCTATGGAGTTAAATGTCAAAAAGGCTATGGAGTTAAATGTCAAAAGCATTATTACTTACTAGTTAAATGTAAAAAGCATGATTACTAGTTAAATGTCAAAAAGCATGATTATTATTTAAATGTCAAAATGTATGATTGTTAGTTAAATGTTAAAATGATTACTAAATGTGATAAGTGTGATAAGTGTGAGAAGACAAAAAGGTGAAAATTTAATTATGAGAAATAAAATTTGTCACACTAATTAAAGAATTAAAAGGTACTAAAGTTATATAGGGACTTGGATGGGCAATTTAATTCTATAAACCTTAGGGTTTATGTGGCAATCACAATTAATAGATAAGGGAGGTGTAAATAGTAACTTTTTTTATTTCTAATAACCTCTTAGTAAATTAGGCTTCAGAAAACATCTTTCTATTCAATTGGGCTCACTTAATTTTTCTATTCAATTTATTTTAAGACAGACCCACACCTTTTTTTTTTTGTTATTTTATCATTGTTTTTACAAATTTCATTTTATCTTATTTTTATTATTATTTAATCAAACTTTACTTATAAAGTCAAAGTTCTATTTATTATTTATTCTAAATGGAAAAGAAACTAAATAACACATATGAAAAAGTTTTAATTCCTTATTTTTATTCTTTTATTTTAATTTTTTCTTTTTTTTATATTTGTAAAAAAAAAATTATTTGTCCTGACGAAATTGGGTGTTGAGAGTTATCCCTCCTTACTTAAATTTTGGCAAATAATTTGAATTTGTTCAGATTATGAGAGTAAAAGATAAGTAAAGACAAAAACACTAATTTTGTTCGGTTTGAAAATAAAAGGTCATAAAACAAATGTAAATAGAGGCCGAGACCTTATACTAAGACGAGAGGGTAACGTACCTTAAACTGACCTTGTACTAAGACGAGAGGGTCGTTAATTTTAGATAAATCTCCAGAAAATATCACTAAGACTACACCATGTTGTAGAATGTGGAGATACGACATTGAGACCTTTCTCCAACGCAAATTGAAGATACGACATTGAGTACTTTCTTAAAGTAGAGATACGACATTGAGTCCTTTCTCTAATAGGATACAACATTGAGTCCTTTTCCTAAATATAAACTGAACTGAAGAGTTCTTTCTTGAGATAGAGATACGACCTTGAGTCTTTATATAATAGGATACAACATTGAGTCCTTCCCTAGATATAAACTGAACTGAAGATACAACATTGAGTTCTTTCTTCAAATAGAGATACGACCTTGAGTCCTTTATCTAATAAGGATACAACATTGAGTCCTTTCCTAAATATAAACTGAACTGAAGATACAACATTGAGTTCTTTCTTCAAATAGAGATACGACATTAAGTCCATTTGCATGAAGTTTGATTCTTCCTTGTTGCAAGATGTATGTTGGATGCATGATAATGCATAAAAAATTTTTGTTTGTTCTTTTTGAAGAATGCATTTATGAATGCATGAAATGTAATTTTTTGTAAGAATGCATGTTAAAATACATGAAATTTATTTGAATATGAATTTTTTATTTTGTTCTTTTTCGAAAAAAAATGCATACAAGAATGCATGAAATTTTTTTTTGCTTGATGTATTTATGAATGCATGAAAATTTTAATTAAATTTGAAAATGCATGTTTGAATGCATAAATTTGATTTTTGTTATGTTTATGAATGATGCATGGAATTTTTGATTGAATTTGAAAATGCATGTTTGAATGTATGAAATTTGAGTTTTTGTTATTTTTATGAATGACGCATGGAATTTTTGATTGAATTTGAATGTTTAGTTTGAATTAAAATGCATGTTTGAATGCATAAAATTTTACATTTTGTTCTTTTTGAATAGTGCATTTATGAATGCATGAAACTTTGTGAATTTTCTGAATGAAAAATGCATGTTTGAGTGCATGAAATTTGTTTGAATATTAATTTTTGATTTTGAAAAATGCATATAAGAATGCATGAAATTTTTTTTTTTGCTTGATGAATACATGAAATTTTTAATTGAATTTGAAAATGCATGTTTGAATCTATGAAGTTTGATTTTTTGTTATTATTTTTTTTAAGGATGCATAGAGTTTTTGATTGAATTTGAATTTTTAGTTTGAATGAAAATGTATGTTTGAATGTCTGGAATTTGCTTGAATGTGAATTTTGGATTATATTCTTTTTAAAAATGCATATTTGAATGCATGAAACTTTGCTTGAATGTGAATTTTTTATTTTTGTTCTTTTTTGAATAATACACATATGAATAGAACTTTGATTTTTTTTTATTTTATTTTGAATGAAAATGCATGTTTGAATGCATGCAACTTTATTTTTTCGACTTTTTTTTAAGAATGTATTTATGAATGCATGAAACTTGATTTTTTTTGTTTTATTATTTTTGAAAAATGCATATATGAATGCATGAAATTTGATTTTTGTTTTATTATTTTTGCGAAAATGCATATATGAATGCATAAAACTTGATTAATTTTTTTTGCTTTACTATTTTTGAAGAATGCATATGAATGCATAAAACTTGATTTTCTTTTCTTTTGTTATTTTTGAAGAATGCATATATGAATGCATAAAACTTGATTTTTTTTGTTTTATTATTTTTGAAGAATGCATATATGAATGCATAAAACTTGATTTTTTTTTGTTTTATTATTTTTGAAAAATACATATATGAATGCATAAAACTTGATTTTGTTTGTTTTATTACTTTTGAAGAATGCATATATGAATGCATAAAACTTGATTTTCTTTTTTGTTATTTTTGAAGAATGCATATATAAATGCATAAAACTTTATTTTTTTTTGTTTTATTATTTTTTAAGAATGCATATATGAATGCATAAAATTTGATTTTTTTTGTTTTATTATTTTTGAAGAATGTATATATGAATGCATGAAACTTGATTTTTTTTTGTTATTTTTGAAGAATGCATGAAATTCTATTTTTATTTTTAAATTCTCTTAATGCTAATGTATTTGTAATTTTTTCAATGATTTGACAAATGATTTTTTTTTAGTAAATTTTTCACAGACAATGTTTCAAAAAGATATGTACAAATTTTCTAAAAGAGAAGGTATGTACAAAATATTTTTTCAATGACTTTCAAATGTTTTAAAAATTATGTACAAAGAATTTTAATTATTTCTTCCAATGTTTATTAAAAAAATGTACAAATATTTTTCCAAATATATATTGTTTTTTACATTCAAAAGTTTTTTTCAATGATTTTTTTATTTAAATGCATATGTATAGAGAATTTAAAAGATTTCAAGAATATGTACAAACTTCAAAGTGAAAATATGTACAAAAGTTTCTCTTTTCTCTTTTTTCAAAATTTTATTGGTAGAATCAGAAATTCTTGGGTAATCATTGAATTCACTATATATCAATTTCCCTCTATCTTTATTTTAGAAAATCTAGATCATTTGAAGCTAATGTCAATATGGTGTAACTATCAACTTTCCTTTTGGAAACACGGTTTAGATGCATGCTTAAGCCCATGGATAAAAGGTAAGTGTTTAGGGAGTTTGAGATATTTGAAAGATACTGGAGAGCAAATCTTCAAACAGGATTGTTCCAGTTTTGGTGTGATGGATTGGCTATGTGAGCTTTAAGCTCTGAAAGAAAATAAGGGTAGTGTAAAAGGTTAGTCCTAAAAGGAAGACAATTAATGCAAGCTGCCCCAGTTTGTATGTACATGGGGAATGATGAGATTTGTGTGAAAAATTACTATCTTGGTAAGGTGACAAAAATGAGGTAACAAGATATGAATGAAACCAAATTTAAGATGAGGGAAGGCAAAGGTGATGGAAATTAGATTGTCCCAATTGGTATGTGTGATATATGTGAGGGAAAACAAGGGTATTGAAATCGGATTGCCCTTTACTTCTGATATCTCAATCTCAGTTGACTTGTGTATAGATGACTCTTTTCTGAGAAAGGCAATTAGTAGACATCTTTCATTTTTCTTTCATTTTTTTCTTTTTCATTTCTTTTTCATTCTTTTTAACACATATTGTCTGTCACGTACTCTTGTTACAAAGCTAAACTTTCTAAAAATCATTACAACCACGTTTGACTTTATTAGGCTTGTAATGTAGCTAGAGGTTACAGGATTGTAAAGGAAAGGATATAAAGGCTCAAAAATTATTTGTGGGCTTGAGAGGTTTAACAAGGATAATCAACCAATATTGTAAGCAATCAACATCCTTTTTTAATGAGCTTTCCATCATCATACTTCTTTTTCTTTCCTTTTCTTTTTTTTCCTTTTTTAGACTTTTTTTTGCTTTTTTTTCTATATTTTTCCTTTTTTCCTTCTTCTTTTCTACCATTCTTTTTTTTCTTTTATTTTTCAAAAGTTTCTGATGTAGAACATTCATTTCTGATAATACTCTTTCTATGAATTAAGAGCTTTTCACACACTTTTTTTTTATGAATTTCATCCTTGGGATCTTAGACTGAGTTTCGACATGTTAATGATCCTTGCTTAGGATATTTTGAAAGAAAATTTTATTTTTGGCTAAAAGAGAATGCAAAGTATGTGTAAAAGTGTTTGGGGATGAAAAAACATGGTCATATATCATTTTGAATCATGATCGCTTGATTTTCAAAGAGTTTAACAATGTAACAAAATTAATGACTTGCTACACGTGTCATCATTTTTTTTATTGTCCTATCTTTTGCTTAAATGGCCCTTTTGGGTTTTCAATCTAACAGACTACTTTTTGATTTTTTTTTTTTAATACTCTTGAAGTATAGAGATAGGAGATCGGTCAACAGACATTCTGTCCCAATGAAAAAATTTGTAGGTAATGGTAACCATTTGGGCAAATACAAATTTTGGGGAGCTTTGTAACTTTAGGAAGTTTGGAAATTTCTAACAAGCACCTTGTATGCAAATGTTTCTTTTGAAAAGTCAATCTTTACATTTATTAAACATTTTGATTTAATGATCCCATTATATTATTCACAATATAGTGAATTCAATGATCCATAAACAACTGACTTACCACATTTTTTTTTAAAACTTAATTAATTTTTTGTGACAAAATGCATTTATAAAATTTTGAACTTTTTGTTTTTGAAAATGCATTTATAAATGCATGGTTTTTTTTAATACATATATAATGTATGTCTGAATGAACTTTTCTTTTATGAGAAAATTATGAATGCATATATAATGTATTTCTAAATGAATACTTTTTTATGAGAAACTGCATTTAGAAATGCATGATTTTTTTTAGATTTATTTTTATTTTTTTTAATATGAATGCGTGCAAAAAACATTTTTAGAATGCATATATAAATGAAATTTTTGGGAATGCATATGCTAGAAAAATACATAAAACATTTTGTGAATGCATATATAGATGCATGGAAATCTATGTTTTAAATTTCAAAATTTTTTAATTTTGGTAATTCATAATGGATCCTCGAAATTATTTTTAATTATTTAATGATATGCATGAATGAATGCTCTACATTCTATTTTTCTGATTTTTTTTTTATCTTTTCAATTATAATCTATGCTCAAATGTATTATTTTTTAGAAAAATAAGTATTAATTTTTAAAAGAGAATATATATTCAAAAATGTTTTTTTTTCTCACAAATATTTAAAGGAGAATGTATTTATAAAAAAATTTCAATGCCAATATATATACAAAAGGTTTTTTAAAAAAATATATGTATAAAAATTTGATATATGTACAAAATTTCAAAAGATAATGTATCTATAAAATTTCAAAGGAGGATGTATTTACAAAAATATATTTATTTTTTCCTTTTAAAAAAATGGTCAATGTCTCTTGTAATCATTATATTGCAGACTTCCTTTCTCTTTTATTTTAAAGAAAAAAATAATGACTGCTTTTTTTTGTATTTTATTTCATATTTTTTTCAAGAGAAATTTTATTCGCACTTGTCTTTCTTTTTTACAGTTAGGTCAAGATCTTCACAAAAGAAATTTTTTTATTAAGTATTATTTTTTATGTTTTTTTAGTTGAATTCCTTTTATCAAAATGAAGTAATGGTTATTTATGTAGTTTTTGCTTCTGCATTTCTGTAAAAAAGAAAGTAAAAAAACAGTTTACTTAAATTCATGTTAAATGTTTATCGAGTGTTTAAAATATATTATTTTTTAATTAATCTTTTATGAAAATAACAATCATGTTATTGGATCAAAATTTATAAATATATGCAACTAGTAGTAATTATTTTACTAGAAATGGAACTCTTTGATTGTACTATCCACATTAATTTTTTCCTAAATAATTAACTCATTGAAAATTGAATTTGTGATTTTGACTCTTGTATCAATTGTTTGATTAAGTATTTCTCATTAGATCAAAAGCCATAGCCTTTAGTTACAGTCCAATTCTGTTTACTTAAGAGCATGACAACCTAATCACCACAATTCAACTTAATTGTTACTTGATCCATCTAATCTCATTGTAGGACAATTAATATTGTTCTTATCGAGTTGGAGATGTCGTCGCCTTCCCGACTCCTATCCGGCCTAGTTTCCTTGCTCGCTGAACCGAATGGGGGAGTACCTGTGAAAGACTCTCCGACGCTCAAGTCAGTAAGAGTGTTTTGTAAATGAGTTTCTTATTCTGTAAAAAAAGTTTTTTAGCTTAGGTATACTCCTTGCTCGTTAGTATTTATTGGATCTGTCTGTGAAGAGATATAATCTTTGTTGTTTATGGATGTTGGTAGGAATATCAGCACTTAGAAATTCTGATATTTAGATCTGAATTTGGGAAAGTAAAATTATTTATTTCGTTATATTTTTTAATTTTTGTATAAATTTTAATTTTTTTCATTAAATTTTTTTTATTATTTTTGTCTATAAATTACATGTTAAAAATGGTTTGTTCTTTCTTTTATAAAGATGAGAAAACTGAAGAGTTTAATTTTAAAAAAATAAAAAATAATATTCTTATCCTTTATTCTTTCATTATATTGTTACTATTTTAATTAAGTTTTAATAAAGAATAAATTTAAACATTTTTAATCAAATGAAATTAAGTATTTTTAATTGAACTCTAAATAAAATTTTGGTTGATTAAATTTTTATAATTTGTATACTTTTTAATTAATTTTTTTAACCTTCAATTAAAATAATGTAATTATAATTTTTTATTAAGTATTATTTTTTATATATTTTTTTAGTTGAATTCCTTTATCTGAATGAAGTAATGGTTATTTTATGCAATTTTTACTTCTGTATTTCTGTTAAAAAAAACAGTTTAATTAAGTTCATATTAAATGTTTATTGAGTGTTTTAAATCTATTTTTTTAATTATTTTTTTATGAAAAAACATTAGGTCAAAAGTTATAAACATATGCAACAATCTTTTCAGTAGTAATTATTTTATTAGAGATTGAAATATTCTATTATATTATCACACTAATTTTCTTTTAAATAATTAACTTAATGAAAATAGAACTTGTCATCTTAAGTTTTGTAATAATTGTTAGATTAAATATTTATTATTAGATCAAAAGTTATAGCTTTTAGTTAGAGTCCAATTTTTTCTATTTAAGAACATAACAACCTAATCACTATAATTTAATTTGAATGTTACTTGATCCATCTAATCCCGTCATAGTAAATTGATATCATTTACAAGAAGAATTATTATTTTATGTTTTTTCATGACTAATTTGATTTTTGTAATATTTACTCAATAAAAAATATTTTCTTATAAAGATTATTATCTTTTTAGTATTGTGTCTTCAAGGATGGATATGAACAAGTAGGAGGTACCTGCAAAAGGTATTGAAAGCACTTCAATGCTAGAGTCAATACTCAGATCTAGCAAAAGGTATTGAAGACACTCCAATGCTAAGATTGATACTTAGATCTAGAGATTAGGATTAACTAGTTAAATAAAATGTACAGTTTTACTCTTATAACCTTTGTTATTTATTTATAATGGTAACTTCAGATAAGTCATAATTAGTTATGTATTTTTCTCTTTTGATAAATATAAAATACTGTCTCTATCAGAAAAAAGACTGAGACACAGAACAATATTATTGCTTTTATCGGAATAGTAACAGTACCAATTTTAATTGTCACTTTAATTGTCATAAAGTGACGCGCCTTTTTAAGATAAATAAAGAAAACTCTCCAACTGTTTTTCTGACTCAGGCCAACCATTTTCACTACCACAAAGATAATTAAGATTATTAAACTTTCTTCCAACACATATAAACTTATCATGTTATAATCTCATTAACATTAACTAGAATCTAATGTTTGTTCACCTTAAATTCCAATAATCTTACATATGAAATCATGAAAGTTATAATAAGAGAAAATAAGCATAAGAAAGGAGAGAGTAGATAAGAGTATCTTCTACCTAAGTTTGAATAAAAATATTAAATTTAAGATTCATTTTTGTTGAAACATTCCCATGTGATGTTAAGATATCTTGAAAATGTGTTTTTTACTTAAAAATAAAAATAAAATTAAATTCAATAATCATATATTAAAGTTATTAAAATACTCAAGTGCGAAATTTGTAACTTTTATAAGAACTTATCATTAGAAAAAAACTAGATGATTCAATGAGACTCGTCTAGAATAAACCAAGATGAAGTGAGTTTGTTATAACCTTATTTTGTTATAAGGTTTAAGAATAAAAATTTAAATTTGATGAATAGATAATTACAATGAAAAAGAAATAAAGGAGGAAAATGATATGAGGAGAAGGGAAGGGATGTTGACCAAGGTTTGACTAGTTGGGGCAGTTCGGGACATAAATGCACCTCGTTCACATCATCTTCACCTTTAACCAATAAACATTCATTGGATATTGTTTTCATTTCACCGTTCCAATTCCATCCATCACTCCCTCATTCATATCTTCTCTTCTCTGTCTTTTCTTTTCTTCCACTGCTCCATCTTTTCTACTCACAGAAACTCTCTTTCTGCAGAAAGAAATGACCCTCACAACACCCTCACACACAGCTGCATTGCACTCAACGTGATGATGCACTCAAATGCACCCTTTTCCTTTCCATCATCATCATCATCACTTCCCTCGTTTTCTGCAACCCTTTTGCACCTTCAAAACACCACCAATATCTGACCCCTCAGTGGGGCTTCCCTGTGACCCTTACTCTCCGCACACCCCTTCTCTCTTCTTCACATTCTCACCTTCTTATCTCTATTTCATGCCATTAAGAACCACACCACTTTGCTTTACAAGGGTATGTATGTTTTTTTACTTATAAATGTGACCCTCTATGTGTCTTGGACCTCTCTAAGCCGCCCCATTGTCCTATTACACACACATGCATTAAATATTTAGCCTTTTCTTTCCTTTCCCTCTCACTTTTCACATCCCTCTCTCCCTCTCTCTCTTCCCTTTTTGGTTACCATGAGTAGACCCTGACCGACCCAATTGTTATTGTCATCACCGTGTGCAAGTGCAAGCTTATTATTAAAAGCAGAAGGTAAAAACAAAAAAAAAAAAAAACAAAGCGGTGGTATTAATTATTGCTGGGGTGTGGTAATGAGTGGTGAAGATGGGTAAAGCACCTTGTTGTGAGAAACATGGAGTCAAAAGGGGAGCTTGGACTCCTGAGGAAGACCAGACCTTGGTTGACTACATCAAGGAGAATGGTCATGGAAGTTGGCGTACACTTCCCAAACATGCAGGTGCACTTTCTCATCATTTCTTCTTTTCTTATTTCTTTTATCACTCTCTTTTTCCTTACTTTTGTAAAGTAGGAGTACTTTTATGTATTTTGTTTTTCTTTTCCTTTTTTGAAAGTTTTGAAGACAGGGAAGAGTAGAGCTTTTTTCCTATGGCTGAAATTTTCATTTTTTTTTTCTCTGGAATAAACTCCAAGCTCATTGTGACCTGTTTTCAGAATGAGGAAAATCCTATTTTTGATTTTTGTTGTATTCTCGTGCCACCGATTTCTGCATGTTATAGTACTTTTTTCTTCTGGGAGTGTGGGGTGGGTAAGTACAGTCCTTCATGGAAATGGTCCATTGAAAACAATCGAATAGTGTTATCATCCAGTACTTCTCATAACCTAAGTTGTTGGCATATGCATAAAACTTTATTTTGATCTAATTGCACTTTCCCCTTGAAAAATGTTTTTGAAATTTGTGTTTGCGGAAGGATTTGAAGCTTGATATGCAGAGGGTGTAAAATATTGGTCAACTGAAAGGAGAGAGTTGCAGACATGGTTATAATTTACAAAAATGGATAAATTATTGATGTATGCTTCCAACTAGGTCTCTTACGATGTGGAAAAAGTTGTCGGCTTCGGTGGATAAACTATCTGCGCCCTGGCATCAAGCGTGGCCCATTCACCAGTGAAGAAGAAAGTACAATTGTTCAACTCCATGGCATGCTTGGCAACAGGTACCACATTCTTCCATTTGCCTGTTAAATTCAATATGCAGACAATAGTACTATACACATGCATATACCCAAACCCTCTTGGTCCCAAAGGCTTATTTTACTCAAAAGCTGCTTAATAATTAGAAAACATGTTGCATGCTTCAAAAAATGTGTCACTTTACTTCCAATGGATATTGTTTCTGTTTCAATGCTCAATGTTCTCATCTTGTTGCAATTTGTCTTAATCCTCTTGTCATTATGGATCCTTAATGTACTAATTAAAAACTTAAGGAAAAGGAGGAGTTTTAAGTTTCCCAATATGATAATGATAATGTAACCAAAAGACTTACATATTCTCATGCTAATACTTTGATATTTGGTTGCATTAGTCCTTGATATTACATTCACTTTGAACCGTGCATTCTTTTAGGTGGGCTGCTATAGCATCTCAGTTACCTGGAAGAACAGACAATGAGATTAAGAACTATTGGAACACCCATCTAAAGAAGCGTCTCCTTGGATCATGTCATCCCTTAAGAGAAACACAGTCATGTCTGATTCTGGATCAAACTATTGTCAAGTCTGAATCTCCTTCTACGCGGCACATGGTACAATGGGAAAGTGTAAGAGTTGAGGCAGAGGCAAGGTTGTCAATGGAATCCTCGTTGCTCAGTTCATGGCCAACGAACTCAACTTGCCCTGATCACTTTCTTCATCTTTGGCATTCTGAGGTTGGAAAGTCATTTCGCATGGTCAAGGGAAAGGAAGGAGTTGTGAGTCAGAGTCCTGTCTCACATCCTTCATCCTCATCTAAACTGGAGTCTTGTTCAGATGTGTCATTGCAGGTGAAGAACAATGGAACTAGTAGCCTCATTCCACGCATTGAGGATGTGAACATGGTTCATGAACAGATAAGTAGCTACAAACCAAAGCTTGATGACCCAGCTGGGTCTGACTCAGGCAATTATGAATTTCTTGATACTTCAGATTCTGCACTAAAGCACCTACTACTTTTGTCTGATGGTGATGTTGGATTCTTGGGACAGAATGATAATTTCTTGAATCTCCTTGATGCTACATGTGACCAAGATAGTTTCTTTCATATCTCTTCTCCAGAGAAAGACAATCTTTGAACTGACAGAAAAATTTCTTTGCCTTTTATGATTTCTTCATTTTTGTAAATGCACTAGCCATGTAGCTGGGTTTCAATAGTTGGTGAAGAGGGGAAAAAGATAGATAGAGGAATAGTTGCTGGAGTTCAAGTTTGCCTTCTACTTGATGACTGAAGCTAAAACTAAACATGAATGGATTCAGAGTTAATGACATTAGCCATGTCCTTCAGTTGTTGCTACTATTTAAAAGTATATGCTGGCGTTTGTTGGTTGTGTTCTTTGATTCACATAAGTACTGAGCATTCAATTGTCACATGAGAAAGAATTGGTGTTGACATGACTTGACAAATTTGTTTTAAACTGTTGGATTAAATATTTTGTTGAAAAATAAGTTGTCTCAACTATTTTCTTTTGAAGTAAACAGGTTTCCATTTTGAATTTTAGTAACACAGCATTATGTTGTGATTATGGTCATTTATTTACTTAAATACTAGCAATGTCCTGATTTGATATATTTTTTACACCAAGTTCACTTACGAATGAGTTGTTATCATCAAACTTATTTATTAGCGTGGCGACAAAGTCAACTTTAGAACAAAATTGTACTTTTGGGTCATGAAACTTAATCCTTATCAACCAACATATTGTCAATGAGGCAGAAGGACTGGTGAGCTAATGAGATAGGTTAGTGGCATAATGGTACAACAAATTGGTATTACCCAAATTGAACAATTCAATTTCTTGTTAGGACAAAGTATTTCTTATATACACACCTCCAACGTATCACCATGGACACAATAATAAATGAACATGAACTACAACTCACCAAAAGACAACCAAACAACACATGCACTGCTATAAACTATCAAAGAAAATAATAACAGGAATAGCAATAATAATAGTAATGCTACATTTTTGTAGATGAGCAGGCTTATTAGAAACAACGGAAGAGTTTCTTTGGGGCTGTTCCAGTTGCCCTGTACTTTGCAGCTGTCTCCTCTGCCTTCAAGAAATCTTCCCCTTTTTTGGCCTCAATAAATGCCCTCTTTTCTTCAGCTTCTCTGTGGATTGTAGCTATTTTGTTTTTCAACTTCTCTCCATATTCTGCCTTTTTCTTCTCCAGTTGTTCCTGCTCACAAACAGTGAAAATGAAATGTCAATTTTTCCTCTCCATCTCTGCCAAGTTCAACGAGTCTTAGCTTAGCTTAGACATGAGAATTGGAAAAATTATTTTACTTTTCACAAGGCATGTTAGAATTTGGTGTATTTTTCTTTCAAACCTAAATTATATACATCCAAATTCTTATCTCTATTGATTCTCTTTCTTATTTCGAATCACTTCTCACTTTTTTTCTTCTAATCTCTCTCTATCTTCCAAAGGTGTGTGTACACACTCATTATTAGAGTGTGCTTACATTCCCTTTTAAGTTGACTCTAGAATAAACATTATTTATGACAGAATATTCTTATTGCCTTCTTGTAAAAGTAATAATGTGGGAAGCTGAAACATTAATATAAGATCACTTTCCAGAACAAGGATAAAAGTACTTTTAATTGTGGTTGTTCTATTTCTATTGTAAGAAATGGTTAATTCCAAACCCTTATTCTTTCAGTTTCTGAGAGGGTAGGTGCTGGAAACTTGTTTGCTCATTTTTCTTTTCAATTCAGAAGATAAAAAAAAATGTTTAATAGCAGTACCTAAAAGAAAAATTATATGAACACAATTTCAGAAAGTACCTAGATAATAAGTTACAATTACTACAAATAATTTCTTAAAACTGATAATAAAACAAACTCTTACTTCTATCTTTCTCAATTCAGCCTCCGCTGCAGCTTTCTTACTGTTCTCCCATGCTGAAATTGCTGAAATATTTTTGTGAGCCCTGCTCATCAAATTCATATAAATTAGTTGAAGAAAACTCGTTAAATGGCTTAAAAGAACTAAATGCTATGATGAAATAATATGAACATTTGATGTTAACTAACAACCTAGTTTGGCAAAACAAATGATTAGAACTCCATGTTTACAAATCTTTTTCAAACTTCTAATGTTTTCCAATGCCAAGTGCAGTACAAAAACAGGCAAAGATCAGGTCAGTTTCTATTTGAGATGAAAAGGGAATGTAACAATATTTTATGCAAAGCTTCTTTGCCACCCTTCTACTGTGCAAGTTCTTACTTGTTCTCTGCTTTTGACTTTTCACTTTCTTCCCATGCTTTGATTAGTGACAATCTCTTCTCAGTGGCAACTTTCGCAAGGACAGCATCTGAAGAAGAAAGTGAAGGCGTGGGAATTAGGACGTAATGCCAGCATATGAAATGCATAAAGAGAAATAAAGTATCACAATGACAAACAAACTCACCTCGGTTCACAGATCCTTCAATTGGTTTCTCTACGGCAACTTCACTAGTCTCTGACAAAAATCCAATTAACAACACAACATAATAAGTATTGAACCTTTACAGCAATTATTATGATGATTAAATAGGAATATGAACTAAAGAGACAAGAAAAAGTGAGTTTTTATGATATGATTAAACCAAAAGTTAAGTATACAGCATCCAAAATGTATACTTGAAATCCAAGGCCACGTAAAGGTGACTTGTAAAGAGATGATAAATATGGCTAAGTAAAAGTTATCAACATGGGAGATCTTATAAAATCGTGAATAGAGTAATACTATATGAATTAGAAGGCCAGGTGAAGATGTTTCTTCCTCTGAATTTCCACATATTATGGGCTCAAGGAAGCAAAATTAGATCTTTACTTGATGGCAAGAATCATATTATCATTCAGTTGGTAACCCATCAATTCGGTTTGGGCATATAACTCTTTCAGATAGAACTACGACAGGGAAATTGCAGCAGAAGAAAACTGATAAAAAAAAAAAAAAAAAAAAAAAAAAAAAAAAAAAAAAAAAAAAAAAAAAAAAAAAAAAAACTGAAAAAAAACAAGTATTTAAAAAATTCACAGAAAGTTTAACTCGACAGTACAAGTCACGTATATAACAAAAGCAAGGGAAATATAAAAACAACTTCTTCCAATTGGAATAACTTTACACAGGTGTAGGGAGTTTGTCTAACGTACCCCAAATGAAAATGAAGTTTCTACAAATATGAAACGTTAAAAATCAAAAACAAAGCCCAGAAGACAAAGAAAAACAAATATGATCAAAGATGAAGAAATTTTAAAGCTTTAAATATCTGAACTGTCTGAATTACACAAACAAGTAGGTGGTAGGTAGAAACAATTTCACCTATATTAAAATAAACAGCATAAAACAAAAGCTGGTCACCTTAGCCAGTTAAACAAGATAAACAGCATAAAACAAACAAAAGCAATGAAATATGATAATATCTCACCACCCTTTTGGTAGCAGATATTAAATTAGTGACAAGAGAAAAGCAAAGGTGAGTGATATAAGAGTATCATACTCTCAACAGCTACAATAAGAGCTTTGGAGTCTTCAGAAGGAGGAGAGGGTTGTGGAATTATAGACTTCTCCACAGCCATATCCTCCTTTGGAGGGTCATGAGCAGCAGGTTCAGGTGGAGGGCGAGAGGGAGTAGTAGTAGTCTCAGGCACAGTTTTGGATTGCTCCTCAGTCATTTTTGCTCACAGTGGTGACTCAGAATTGTCTGCACAAAGTGATGGGAAAAAAGCTGTGAGTTGTTTGGGAGTGTTAAAAATAGTATGATCAAAATATATATGTAGAGAGATTGAGGAAGAGGAAAGAGTTGGTTGGGATATTATGGTTGAAGGAAGGTAACTTAACTCAAATTCTAAAAGCTTAGCTGTGTGGCTAACAGTGGTAGGTGTAAGTGGCCTCTTGTGAGTTGGCACAGCACAACAATAGAGACAGCACCTCCCACTATTTGTACAAGACCACCATTAAGAATGAGTAAGATTCAAATCAATGATTAATTTTGCAGGTGATTAAAGGATCTAAATTTGTAAGAATATCTCAAGAGTCAAAGACCTTAATTGCAGTAATTGAAAATTAAATTGTATTAATTTGTTAATATGATGTTATTATTAATGACAAAATTTGTTTTAGTTCATTTGTTTTAGTATGAGTGAGAATGAACTCTACACAAATATGTATGCATTTTGATGGAGAAGAAATCTGGAAGCCTTGCATACTTTGACTTTCATCCCTTATTGTATAAACAAAAAGGTTTTTATCAACATTGACTGGATTTTTAAAAGCAATTGAAAATGAAATTATTATAAAGAAAACAATTTTTTTTTTATAAAATATTACAATAGTTAGTATACGACATATATTGAAAAATAGTCAACAATATATTAAAAAAGTAGTCAACATTATATTGGGAAATGTACATGAACTAAATGAATTGTAGATGGATGCTCAATACAAACCGTGCAGAAAATAACAAATTATATTAATAATGAATAATAATTAAAAAGACAGAATGTGTATTTCTTTTAAGTTTCTAAAAGATAGAGATAATAACTATAACATATATAGAAAAAAAGTGTTAATCTTTATTGAGTGTTAAACGTAAGAGTTAAAAAACAAAAATAATTGAAAATGTTATAAAAACAAAAATAATTGAAAATGTTATAAAAACAAAAATTGAACCATAAATAAGTTAATAAATATTATATTAAAATATATTTAAATAAACGTGTGAAATATTTTTGATATGAAAATAGCCAAAGTGGCACATTTTTTTTTATAAAACCTAATTATTTTAAAAATCTTATAATGATTGAAACTCATCCTCATTAAATTGTTTGATGTTGAAATATAATACAATAACTATAATTATAAATTTTTTTCAATGACTCGTTAAACAATAAATTACTAGTTAAAAAAACTTTATTTAGAAAGCACCTTACATAATTGTTAAAATGAAAACAATAATTACAATAATAAAAACTTTTCAATGACCCATTAAAAAAATATGATATAAATTGGAAAAATATTTTCAACTAATATTTTATTTTTATAAAATCTCTTGGAGTTGATTTGTTTAATACTGGAGAGTTATTCCAGTTTAACATTTTTTATAGTGTTCTCAATCTGATAATGTGATATTAATAATATAGGTATATGTGATGCTATGATATCTTATTATAGAATGAGATGATTTAGAGTACTGATTAGGAAGAAATTTTATTCTCATTTTAGTTCTTTACATAAATTAGTTAAGACATTCTAAAATTGTTGGTAATAAATTCAGATTATCGTAACAATTCTAAAAATACCCATGACATAAGTCTTAATATGTTAATATATTATAAATACATAGATAACAATGAAGGATGGAAACAACCAAACGGGTTTAATTAAGAAGCACAGCACAATTTATTCTGAGCCTTCTAAAATCCATAATATTTTTGTCTAAATGTTGTTCATGTATGTGATATATATATATATATATATATATATATATATATATATATATATATATATAGATATGTAAGGGCTTTCCAAGGCACAAACAAACTTCAAGGACCTCCATATATATTCACTTTCTTCTCATTCCACTTACATTTTGTTTATAAAAAATTTATTAATAACTCTATTTAAACATATAAATAAACAATAATTTCATTCAATTCATCAATCATTCGTTAATATAACTATATTAGTATAATATAGTGATTAATATCATTATTTTATTTTATTTGTTCAAAAATAAAATTTGTTATAAAATTAAAAAAAATATTTTAAAAATATACCTATATTAAAAATAACTGTCCAACATTAATTTATATTAAAATAAACAATATATATACTATAAATAAGTTAGATCCATTTTTTATATATAATTAAGGTATTTAAACATTTTTATTGGATCCCTTTAACAGAAAGAAAATAAATATGATGAATATTTTTAAAAGTGGGTGAAAATAAGTAAGAAATAAAGTCTAAAAAGTTTAAAAAATTGGAAAGAAGTAGAAATTTGAATAAAAATAAAGTAAAAACATAGGTGAAACTCATTATCTTTTATTCCTTTAATTATTATTTCTATATTAATAAATAATCCTAACTGATTTTTTTTTTCATTCTGGTCTCTCTTTAATCAAACATACCAAAAAAATAATGCAGGTACCATAATAGTTTAAACCCTATGCAAGACTAATTTTTAGGAGGAAAATTAGTCGTATTTAAATTTTCCTTAACATAAAAGAGTTCAATTTTTTTTCAAATTAAAAATACTGGTTTTTTTTTTAATAACTCAAATTTCATTTGAATTTGTACTGTATGGTAAACCTACCAACCCACTTAATATATAATTGTATGACAATATGTAATGATCGACCGAATATCATTTGATCATAATTCAAACACATTTATGTTGGACGATGGATTACTTATCCATTGTTAATCATCATAGGACACGTGACACTGATAAGGTAGACACATTATAACATTAAAAAGGTACATCTTAATCAAAGCTCACAATACACATTGGGTAAGTTGGGCCTTAAGCTCATTCCATGTAAGGGCCAACCATATTCCTATAAAAGGGAATATGATATCAAAGAATAAAGTATTATTGTTTTAATACCGCTTATATTACTCATTTACATTAGTTAGACCAGGACTGACTTGAATGTTGGAATACTTGCAGAACTCTTATCGAGATTGTGAGCTTAGGAAGAATTTCGAAAATAAATATTCAAAAGTGAGAGAAGTTGACTGAACACATATTAAAACTTAGAAGTACGAAAAAAACAACCGCCTACCATTGACTATTGAAACTAACCCGTTCTACTAGAATAAAACTCCGAAAAAAACTTTTAAATTCAATTAGTTTAGAATATTTCAAGTGAAAATACCTGTGTTTATAACTAAATTATATACACTTATTAAGTCAAATTGAATTGGTAATTAATGTTTATCTTCACCGTATTTGAAACTACATCAAACCTGTTTTTTATAATAAAGTTGGGAATGTGCCATTTAGTTCTTATTTCCTCATCAAAGTTTGAAATTTCATTTATTCATCCATTTTTAATTTGATTCATAGTGTGATTTGAGATTCTTTCTTGATGGCAATGGAATCCTTATGTGTTACCAAATGGTGAAAGGCTCGTCATCTCTTGCAACCAATCATTTCATTGAGTACATTGATTAATTTTCTACTCCACTTCTAAAACCACCAGCATTCAATGATATATAACTTGAATTTTGAAGCATGTTTTTTTTATTACTCTTTTTGGGTACCTTTATTTTAAGCATGTTGAAGTGAGGAGGCCACTTTAGAAGATTATTATATATTGTAAACTTACCTTATGAGATCTCCAATGTGTAGTTTAAAATATTTTGCTCCTTCTTTCATTGAAAAGAAGAATTTGGAAGCATAATATAAATTAATTTCACTTTTGAAATGGAGTAAGAGTTAAAACGAAGAAACTTTTTTCTCTTGACACATAAAACCGTGGAGATAAATGTGAAGTGGATTGCAAGTGTTGGGAAATAAGTATAAGTGGATTATAAGGGTGCTAAGTGATAACCCACCAAAAGTAGTGCAGCAAAAATTGATAAGAAAAGAGACAAAAGAGAGTGGGACAACGTTTGGTTTATCAAAACAACACAAAATCTAAAATTTATGGTATCAAAAGTCCCTTCTGTTGTCTCTTTCTCTTGGTCATAACAAAAACGTCTTTGTGCTTATCCCATCTCAGTTGGTGTCATGAAAATGAAAGTGATTCCATTATCAGTTCCAAGATAAGCTAATTCAAACAAAAATTTTCTGTAGGGACTTGTAGCAAGAAGCAACATTCGCTGATACGTTTTTAAATATATTTTTATTATAAAATTAAATTTTATGACCTCTTTAAATAGAGAGTGAGATTTACAAAAATTAGAAGTGCTTTTGAAAAATACATTAAAAGTTATTATTAACACTTTTTGGAACCACTATATATAAATATACATAAAAAAAGAATATTATTAATTGTTTGGTTCTTAAAAGAGTATATCTAACTTGTCAATTTAAGTACTGATTATCAATATTTAATGTTATATTAATTTGAATGTGCTTAAAATATCATGTCATATATAAATAACCTATGTATAAATTTATATTAGTTAAAGAGTTAAGAAAAATACTTTTATACTTTGTTACTGAATAACATGTGCATAAATTTTACTCTAATAAAAAAAGTAAATTTACTCTAAAGAAAAAGTTACACGAAATACATTTTTATGACTTTTTATTTATAATTAGTACTTTACAGTGTATTAATATTATTTTCCAAGCATATTATTACTCAATATCTGAATTGAAATTGTAAGTGAAAAATAAGTTATGAGCAAACACAAACGCATAAGAAAATAAAACAAATTTTAATTAAAAACATGAAAATATGACATAATAAATGAGAACATGATAAGACACAAGTTATGTTTAAATGATAATTTGTTTATTAAAATTATGCGTAATTTTTCTAAAATTATTTTTCACTTTAAATTATGAAAATTATTAAAACAATAAATTTAACTAAATTATACAAAATATATTTTACTTATATAGCTATTTTTTATTTTTAAAATTATATAACATTTTAAAGTATAATTAATATCTTAAAAATATAAAAAATAGTCATTATTTAATTTAAAATTATAATAAATAATATAATAAAAATAATCATTATATAAGTTTCTTAAAATTAATATTACGGTGTAATTTTTTTCTTTAAAAATAAATTTAAATAATTATAATTTTTGTATATTTTAATTAACATAATAATTTAATTTATGTGTGAATATTATATATAGAAAGGGGAAGAGAAAGTTTACCTTATTACCTTAAACCTAAGTTAGTTTTTCCTTGAAACAAGGAATATACTGTAGTGAAGGTATGATAAGTGACAAAATAATATTATTATATCATATAGATGTAACAAAACAAACATTACTTTACAATGGGATAAAGTATCGTTATATATATAATCACTAGTGTGATATATTTTAAAAATAAATATATAATTTTTCTTTTTTTATTGTTACAAATTTGTTTAATAAGTTTTTCTTCTATAAATAGCTTTTTGATATCATAAAACTTTTTCAGAAAATTTAAGTACTCACGTAAACATGAATAAAAAAAGAATTCAAAACAATGCATGTGTTGGCTATTAAGCTTCGAAATAATTGCCGAATGGCGCGTCCAACACTAATTAGCAGGCGCCCAATGTTATTTATTTGTTATAGTTTTTGAAAAATTGTGATATTCTCCTTTTGCAATATTATTAGTATTTTTATTTTTTGCAATAAACATGAATTAGTATAAAACAATACTTATTTTGATACTTATTCAATCCTATCACTGTTTCAAAATTAAAATATAAATGAATTATTAGATTGGAAAAAAATTATAAAAATATGAAGTAACATATGGAATAAATTAAGAATTCAAGAGCAAATTCTCCATTGCAAAATATTCTTTCATAGTAAAAAACTACTTTGTTTCAAAATAATAATTTTGTTAGTTTATTTCTGAAATAATTGTTCTTTTAGTTTTTAAGTTTTTTTTTCAATAATATATCAGTATATAATTAAGAGTAATTAATATAATATTATCTATAGTGAAAATAGGGGTAAGAGTAGTTGAAAAATTAAGGATATTGTTATTAAATCTTATATTAAGTAATTCTTAACGAGTGTAACATAACCTTAAAAGATTACTATTCCATTTCAAAATAACAATCTTCTTAGTTATTTTTTTTAGACTGTAGTTCTTTTTGTTTTTCTTAAACTATAGCTTTTCAAATAATAACCCTACATATAATTAAAAATAACTAATACAATACTACTCACTTTGGAAAAGAAATATAAGAGTAGTTGAAAAATTGAAGATATTTTTGTTTAAATTTATAAGTGTTTGTTAATTGTTATGTCATAAGTTAACCTTTAAAAGTAATAATTTTATTCTGAAAAGTATTACAGAAAAATCGCCCATGGTTTTTTGGAACTCCTTTAAAAACTTTTAACCATTAAGCTAAAATACACCCTCTTAACAACTTCAGCCCGAAACTGCAGAAGATAGTAGTAATACATCATTTTAAAATCTCCCTTGTTGCTCAGTATTGTTTTCCTTGGTGCAGGGATATTCCTTTTTAGGTGACGGCAAAATTAATGTTGGAGTTTTTGAACAATTTCCTTTTGTAACAACATGAGACAAATTTCATATCAATCTTTGTGAACCATTTCTGTGTTTTTCATATACAGCATAAAGGCTCTTTTTCTTTCTCATGTTTTGTTTTTAGCATACTACCAAGAAACTGGAATCACTCATTTAAGAATTTTCCAAGTCAAACAGCTTCACATTTAAGTTCTTGATATGCATAATTTACTTTTTCAATTTCCTATATATACACTTAATCCACATATATCTGTTCTTAAAAATTCTCTAAAAGTCACTTTTTATTGGTGTCTTGTCTCATATTTTATAAGGGTGATCACTACCTTGTTCGTATGAAGTATAAAAGTGAAAGCAAATTACGTAAAAATTTGAAATCTAACCAACAAGAAAGTGAAAGTCAATGAACAAAAGAGTGTTCCGAAACTAGTAGAAACTCCATTGAACAGAGTTTTTTTTTTTTTGTTTTTCAATCCACAAACTTAATGAAAGTAAAGAGTTGAATTCGCATTCAGATCAAACTTAACAGAAAAACAAACATGCACTAAAATTACAAACTGAATTTTCAACATTTGGCTGCAAATTTTACCAAGTTTAAGTTCACAACTAAAAACCTTACAATGACTGATCACGCACTTTGGGTTGATGGATTGATACTGATGATCAAGTCAAACTTTATTATGCCCAAAAATACAAACTACAAATTGCTTCCTTCTTCCTACACCAAATACGAACAAACTAATAGCAGACATGAGATTATTCCATAAGAATAAAAGTTTATATGGCTTCATAGTCATCTGCTGCTGGAGGAGCATCAGCTATAGCAGATAACAGAACAAAGACGCCAAATAAGACTGTGACGATAGCAGTGAAGTTCACAAGTAAAGCCTCAGAACCATACTTATCCAATCCGGTGCTCTCCAGGAAAGTGAGCTTCTCCAGAAATCCAAGAGTAGCTGTTCCCACAGCCAAGACAAATACAAAGAGCCCAAACAGTGCATGCCAAGGAAGAGAGAAACGTCTAATATCTGGAGTCCCACCGGGGTAGAAAAAGATCACAAACCCATATATCCACTGCAGGTAACCAACACAATGTTAGACAAAGTTGGTAAATAATTGAGTTTCATTTGGACAAAAGCAAAGTCTACATTTTTAATCCATAGGTTGCACCATAGAGTATACATGTCAGGTGCTTAAACTGAAAATAAACTTAACCATAATCATATCCTGTCTTCAAGATATACTACATTTATAGGATAGTTTAGTCTTATATATCCAGTGGTTTACCTGAATGCCATAAAGGACAATAACCCCAATTCCAAGCCATGAATGCAAGCTGTAAAGGTTGGCAATCCCACTTTCATTGTGATACTTGAAGGCAGTATAAATTCCAATTATTCCAAGTACTAACGCGGCTGCGTGAAGACCAAGGTGTACCAATTTCTTCACTTCCTTCTTCAGGGGAAGAGCTTTGTAACTTATAATAGCTGAATTTATTTTCCGTATGAGAAAATCAGAGAAAAAATTAGTAGGTCAACAAAGTAAAATGGAATTGATTAATGAAGCAGTTCCTTGTGAAAGTATTTTGATTACCTTCACCTCCATGCAATATGAGGCCAAAAACCATAAGAAATGGATGAATCTGTATAAAGGAAAATATACGTAAGATATACGGACTTCCTAAAAGTAATAGCAGATTCAGCAACAAATATTCTATACATCAACCAACTTGTATAAAAAAATCTTCTACAGACATTTCTTTGACCTCTTGATGCTTAAGAGAGGTCATAATGTTAATTCAGATTCAAAGGATTAAAAAAAATATATTTTTGTCTCTTCAAAAGATAAAATTCAAAGGATTCCATTTCAGAGTATCATGATCTTTTTTAATTACAGACGCTTGCAAATGTAAAGGAGTGTCCTGATAGGTATACATGCAAATGGCATGCCCAAATAATTAATCATAGAAGTAAAACACTCCAAAATTCAAAATCTTGACCAAGAAAATAGAGAGGCAGCCATAGAAGTACCACGTGACAGCTAATTTATTTCTCACTCCAGTCCGAAACAGATAAGCATAGCATGTATGTCCATGTGCGTCCCACACGTCAGATCCCGGACCCATGAATTATTACATTTTAAATGAGTAGCAGTAGGAAAAAGACATGGTCAATAATTAACCAACAAATACTAAAATAACAAAAAATAATAATCTTAAGACCCAAAAAGTTCATCTTTGAGTATAAAGAATGTGCAGGTAAAGCTTCCCACACAGTTTTCATTTTCAAAAAATAGGAAAAAACCACTTGGGTTCCAATTCTTTTTTTATTCACATAAAATAGTACATTCAGATACTGAAAGATTACATCAATTCAGGCTGTGTTCAACTTGTGAGTTCAACTTTCTTGGTACTAGGATCCAATTTGCAATAGCAACATAGAACAGTAAAACAGAAACTTTGTGATGATTAACTGCACATTCCCTTTTAAATAAACTTAAGAGAAAAGCTAAATTAGGCCAACTTGTTTAGCCATCATTTAGTTAGCCATTAAAACATATCTTAGTTTATTTAACTTATGAGATAACCAAGAGATCTGGTACTGAATATTTTATTTCCTTTTCTAAGCACAGCAATCTGGCACTCTGAATGCTTTAAATATAAAAAGAATATCTCACATTTAATTTTATGACAACTAGCAGCACCCTCATAAAGATATTATATGTATACGTTTCTTTCTCACGAGGATCACACGCTTAAGAAAAGCCGTAGCCAGTACAATTAGTTATAAATGAATCATATCAAAAGCAATGTTTGTGAGCTTGAGAAAAAAAAATTAATTTAATGTATCAAGCATTCAAAATTATATGAATGTGCTCTAAAAACTAGTACGAACATATTGGATTAACATTCATTCATGATTATCATTCAAACAAACACAGTGTAGCATAAAAAATTCCACACAAGCTGCACCTTTCAATCCAATTTCTTCTTTGATTTCAAACTACATAGCTTTTTTTGCTGATTTTCTTTATGACAGCTAACTCAATCATCTTCTCTCAAGTTTACTAAATTAATAATATGCTAACTCCATTTTTTCAGCTGTAGATATACAACGTCATTTAGGGGCTTCAGAACAAAATAAATTTGCTTAATTATATTTTTACTATCCAACATTTGAACAATCGAAGAATAAATCATCTTAGTCTTTAAGTTTTTACAAAATGTGTTTCTATTATTTCTTAGTTTGAAAGTGTTAACAAAATTAAGATTTAATTAAGATATATTTAGATATTTTTAGATAAATAATCCTTTACATTTAGATATTTTTAATTAAATTATATTATTCCATTATCTTACTCACTTGTATTTAATTAAATTATATTATGACATCATCTCTGTAACGCGAGGTTTTAAATATAAAAGAATATTACTATTACTATAAAAGAATATTCCTATTAATTTAAAATTACAAATGACTTTCATTCCAATAAAGTAATAAAAGTCATTTTTATATTAATCACCATATCTGTAAACCACAACACTTCTCTTATATATATATATATATATATTCAAGATAAAATAACATCAAAATAAACTAAACACTAAGATATCATTAAAAAAAGCAAATAACAAAAAAACTTAATTCGAAAATATAATTTGAGTACTCATCAAATGAAAAAACAAAGAGTGAATTCAAAATAATTAGTCTTCACATTAAATAACCCTACAAATAGTAACGGGACAATGGACTGAAGTGAGGCCTCCTTAAGGAAAACAGTAAAATCAGATACATGTCATCAACTTCTGATGTCACCTCGTCAGTTTTAAGCCAACGCTTTATTTTTAAATTTGAGAAAGTATTTTTTTTTAATTTAAAAGATAAAGCCATATTTATCTAAATTAAGAAAAAAAAAATACATAACTAACTTTCAAAATATAGAAATCACTATCCTCTGAACTCTATACAGCAAGGAAATGGATAAGAATGAAAAGTAAAGGGGGAAATTGGAGTAGGGGAGTTGAAGAAGGAGGGAGAAGTAATCGAACACGTAGAATTGGAGAAAGAGAGGGAGAAAGCATACATTGAAGATGAGTTGCTTGTTCACATCCTCCCAAGCCAAGCCTCCCCTGAAATTGACGAGCCAAACGAGTACTAGGATGGTGGCAACAACGCCCAGAACGTGAGTCGCGATGGTCAAGGGAAAAGCAGGTACACCCAACCCCATCTTCTCTTCTCTTCAATGGAAGTTCTAACAAACTCTCTCTGTGTGGAACTCTAACAAACTGCAATCACTATAAGAAGACATCAGGAGCGTCCACCCTATTTGACCTTCTCGTGCTCTCCTAGATCTTTTACGTTATCCGCTAGATCGTTGCCACGTGTCTCCATCTCATACCGCACTTTCTACCAGTTTTCTTCTGCAATTTTTGTCGTAGGTCAGGGAAAGCTTCTTCACACACTGTGTACTAACTTCCATTTCTTGTTTGGGGAAATTAGTTAATCTTAAATGATACTCGTAATTTCTGATTTTAAAATACATGTTTGTTTCTTTTAAATATTTCTAATGAGGTAATATTTTATTTTTTATGATCTTTAAATAGGCACGTGTTTTTCATATACTTTTAATAAATTTATATTCATTTTTTAAATTGATTTAAAATATATAAAATTCAAATAAAAATTAAAGTTTTAAAATATACAAAGTTAAATAAATGTTTGTAAGAAGTTACTTCCTAAAAATAAAATAAAGATGTAAATACCGCTTTATGATATTATTATCTATTTTAAAATTAAAAGAAGTATGAGTGTGATTTAATGTAAATTTATGAAAAGGGAAAGTTTACACTTTTGGTGATATTTGTTTTACAAATTATATAATTATATTTTTTATTTTTCAAGATATTAAAAAATTACATTTATACATACAAATAATTTTTTTATTTAACCTCGTACTTTATTTTGTTTATTTTTTAGCTAAATTATAGTTTTGATATCTTTTTAATTTTTAATCCATATTTTTGGTTTCTCTATTTTTTGTATAAGGTTTAGGTTTTTTAAATATAGAAACTAAAATGACACAATAAACAAAATTGGAATAAAAATTAAAAAAACAAATCGTATACCAGTTGTAACTCAATTAGCCGCCCCGATCCTAGACACGTCTGAAATCAATCAACACATGTCCCCACTTTTCCTATTATTCAATTAATCAGAGCACAGTTTATAATTTTATATATACATTTTTTTCTTCTTACATTTTTCATAGAAAATAAAAATTCATCACCTTTTAATGTTTTTTCTTTTGCCATTTTTTGGCTCTTTTTTCTAAACAAAACAACGTATTAGTTTGCAAGATTTTTTTTTTTCCTTCTTCTTGATATATTTATAAATTAAGAATATGAATATAATAATGACTTTTAAAAGTGGGTAACTAGGCTTAAAATTTCAAAACCGATTATGTAAGCTAATTTAGAATAATGTTGGGTTTTCTTATGAATCTTCTCGTAAAGTTTTCAAATATTTTCTGAAAAAATTAAAAAATAAATATTTTTAATATCTCAAAATTTCTAAAAATATTTTATACTTTTTATCTCTTTTAAGTAGGAAAGTTAATAAAAGACTAGGTTCTACGAAAAACTAAAATTATTCTAAATTTTATCTTATTTTAATTAAAAAAATACCTACTTTAGTTTAGAATCATTGGTGGCTCGAACTCCAATGGTTCTGTTATCAAAAAGTGAAAGCAATAACTATTATGTTATTCTATCTTCCCTAATTATTTGTTATCTTTTTCACTATTTAGTCACGTCCAATGAAACACTGGTACACCACTTTTTCGTTGTATTTTTATTCTCCCCCTACTTTTTAATTTGATTGTTAATCACGTCTAATTACAATATTAATTTTAAATTAAATTAATTTTGTAAAATTGATTATGAAGTTATTTTATTTATGTTTAAATGTTTTTGTTCTAAACATAAGTGTTACCATCGAATTTTAATACAATTTACATAAGATTGTTGTTAATTTAACATCAATTATAAACGGAACATTAATTTTTCTAACATTAGACCAACATGTAATAATTTATTTCAATATACAGTTTTTTTAGTGCTTATACACCACAATTCAAAAATTTATACAAATTTTATTGAAATCAATTACCTGATATAATAAAAATTATAAATGTTAGCTTAAAAACTTTTGTTGATGAGTAAAACATACCCCTTTCGATTATATCAAACAGTTACTTTTTCTATCTTTGTATCCATGTACTTGTCTTTTAACCATTTGTCCAGTTTAGTTTAAAAATAACTTTATATCAAGATTTAATTTTTTTATCATAAAATTGAAATATAATCTACATATTAGAAATTCACTAATTATTAATTTTAATTATATTAAAAGAAATACCTAATCGTATAAAATGAACATGTTAATTAATTGCAAAAGACTAAGTTTTCAAAAAATAATTTTAAATTACTCAGTTCCATCTCTAATTTTTATTTTCTTCCAACCTAACCGTTAAATGTAAACTATCTTTTAAAATTATTAAATTACCAAAAAGCAATTAAATTCAATACACAAATTGTATTAAAAAACTTCTAACAGATCTAGGATCAAAAAAATATTTTTTAAAAATTAATCTCAAAATAAATAAATTATTTTAAAAATAATAATAGTTAAAGTGACATGGACATGTGATATAGGAGTTTATATATTAATATGGTTGGTGTGGCAAGTAGCTTCCATGAACTTGGACATTTATGGCAGCTATATTCAACTCATCTTCCTCAACGACTACCCTATGTTCAAAATATAAATTAATAAAAAAAGCTACAAACATATTTTTAAAAAAATCATTAAAACACTTTTTACTTTTTTTTATTAGTTATGATTATTAAAAATGTACAATTTTATAAACAACTTCTCATAAATATAATAGTAGTGAACAAGTAAAACATTTTTAGGTGATTATGACAAATAATGACATTCTTAATATTTTTGTTTTAGACGAAGACCAGTATAAACATATCAACGTTCGACAACGATGATACATTTGAAAAACTCCCATTTATGACCTCATAACTTGTTCCCCTTTGGCGACTAGGGATTCCTTTTATATTCTTTTTGCTTCAAAAAAAAACTTTATTAATGATGGCAAGATTTGATTGATGAAAAATAATGCTTATTTTTAAAAGTGATGTGAAATAAATTTTAAGTTAAAAAAATTAAATCAGTTTACTATATATTTTTTAAATCATTCAGAAACCATAGATTAACAATTAATTTAATCTAATAATTTTTGTACTTGTTGTATTTCTATTTAAAAATATGTATGATACGGAAATTCAGTTTTTATTTGCTGCAAATAATTCAATGAATATTAAGGTGTGACCATTATGTTATTTATGAAATATTTAATATTTCTGATGAATTAAGTTAGTCAATGCCCTATCAAACTTAAAGACGTTTAAGAAATTTCAATATCTACTATGCGAAAATGGAACATGTTTTATTATGGGCCATTTTGCAAACTTATTTGGAATTTTTAGGTGTATTGAATTTTATGATCGGACAAACAAATTAGGGTTTTGCTATTGACCCAATTATAAAACCTCACAAGCAAATTAGGGTTTTGCTTTTTTTGGCCTCTTTTTTTGAGAGTACTCCTGCAATTTCATGTTAGAAAATAAATAAATTATTTCATAATGTGACTCATGTGAAATATTAGTATCTGAATTAATAAAATAAGAGGACTTATTGGTAATCATGAGAAGTTAACTAACTTGATGGGAGTCTGTTACAAATATTATTGATAATAACCAAATTAATAGAAATTGGTTATTATTTTATAATAACTGATGGTAACCAATTTGATGGACATTGGTTATATAAAGATATAGGGTTTTGTCTCTGCAGTATGAGAGAGTTCTACATAATATACCATCAATAACGTGTGTGTAGATTAAAGTGACTTATAGATTGAGTCAAAGGAGAATAAAGAAAAGAGACAAAGAGAATAAAGAAGATCTCTCATGGATCAAAGGTAAGTCTCTCTCACTATCTATATTATGTGAGAATCATAAATTCTAAGATCCTGCAGAATATTTATGATTGATTATTCCCATCATGTTTTAATTTACATGTGGTATCAGAGCACATGGTTGATTGAATTTATGATTTTTCCCAATTTGATAAATCCTAAATTTAAATTAGGAATTTTTGAATGAATAGATGTCTACTGTTTTGAATCTCATAATATGCTTCTTCTCTCTCTTATTTATGTGTCTTATGTGAAGCCTGTGTGATTTTCAAATTAATTGAAAATTGAATTGATACTGAATTAATGCACCATACCTACATGGATCAAGGTGCTGTTAACGTGTGGTAGCCTTTATGATTCCATAGTAATTGAAATTTTGTTTTTCCGCATGCACCTTATGAATTAAGAGCCATTAATGCATAGCAATGTGAATTAAATTGGCTGCACCTCTATCCAAATTAATTATGGTAGCCACTGCTTATGATTTAAAGTTTTTATTTTTAAAAGTGGGTATAATGTTGTCATAATTATTTTTCGCTGCATTAATGATAATTAATTAATTATGAATTGATTGATTTGTTAAAATTAATTTTATGATAGATTTGTAATCAACATCAAATCTTTATGTTTTAATTAATTTTAAATTAATGATTATTTTATTGGAATTAATTGTATGATGGATTTGTAATCACCAAAGTGATCAAATCTTTATGTTTTATTTTAATTCCAAATTATTGATAATTTTATTTATTGGAATTA
>Ga0209700_101283_pt1 | contig 51502 bp, 19 predicted proteins | sample SiratroredBW_FD_187528 | JGI IMG/M metagenome (GOLD analysis project Ga0209700, IMG submission 187528) | Root nodule microbial communities of legume samples collected from California, USA - Siratro red BW (SPAdes) (version 2) | ecosystem: Host-associated > Plants > Roots > Nodule | place: USA...
TATATATATATATATATATATATATATATATATATATATATATATATATATATATATATATATATATATATATGTATATATATATATATATGTATATATATATGTATAGAAAGTCCAAGGCAAACAATATCAACATACTATTTTTCTTCTTACAAAGATCTAAATGACTACATCATGACACTCATTCCTTATCACAGAAAAGAATCAAAGAATTGCAACCTTTTGAAAAACACAAAATAAGTTTTACCAAATATATATATATATATATATATATATATATATATATATATATATATATATATATATAGTTAAACTCGTTATTTGATTTACTTGCATCAATTTAAATTATTAATTACTAGTTAAAATAAATGATATTCAATAAAAATAATAATTTAATATGATTCAAATATACTCATTTAAATCCCAAATGATAAACTTCCAACTACATATATAATTTAAATTTTATTTTTTTTCAAAATAGTGTCAAACATAAAGTGAAATTAATAATACTTTATTTAATCAAATAATATAATTTATAATAAAATAATAAGATTAGGAACATTGACAAAATATATATTGAATAATATACAAAAGGATAATTGTTTGATTTCCTTACTTAAATATTTTGAAGATTGAGATGTTGATTTTATGATGTTTTCTTTCTTCTTTGATTTTATTGTTTAATGTGTATCCATCTTAGTGTAATATCTTTATTTATAATATAATTTGTAATGATTACAATTTACTTAATTTGAACTCAAATTTTGTAATTTTTTTCAATTGGTTAAGATTTTAATGATTAGTTTATAAGATATAATGAAAGGATTTTTCGTAAGAATATAATTTAGTAAATTACACCTAGACAGTTTTTTAGTGGATTAAGAAAAGAATCTAATTCAAGCTTATCTATTACATTAAATTCATCATGCCATGAACATTAATTAAATGTAAAAAAAAAGTATGTTGCTTTTATCCAAGTAAATAAATTTGTAAAAAAATATATATAAATTTATAGTCTTACTATACCATCTCTTAAGAGATTGATTAGTTTTATGATAATTAATTCTTGTCAAATAACTAATTAACACTCTGGATGATCTTATAATTTTTGAATAATAGAGGAAATAAACTTATTTTACTTAGACTTAATGAATCTATCATGCAAATGTTATTTCTTCATGTTTAGCTAGTCTCTTTCTGATATTTCTCCAAAAAGTTTCAAACGATACTTTTTGTTATAAAATATACTTTGTTATAAAATTTGTTGGACTACGAATGTTAGAGAAAGTTTTAGAGTTCATTGATTTTGTAACATTTCATGAAATGAAAAGTGGGGTGAAGACTTCGTGTTTATTAGTTCTTCACCATTCCATGTTCATCTATTACTAAACTTCGTCAGACCAAAATTTAATTTATCTAAACTCTTGGGTTTATCGAATAGAAGGTGTTAGATGAAACTTTTAACTGTTAAAAATTTAGTCAGACTAATCTTTTTAAGATTTAAGATTTAGGACTTAGAATAATTTTTTTTTTACGATTGTTGTAATATTAGTTTAGTTTATCTATAAAACATATGCAAGATTATCCAAATAATTTTAATAATATTGTTAATTAAAGTATTGAAATAAGTAGAACATTACAATTTTTAAATGTTATCACATCTAGTGTAGTATATATCTAAAAATAATACATATAACACTTATTTTAATAATAATCGTTATAAATTTATTTGCTAATAAATTAAAACTATAGGTCATATTATCATTCTTCTAAAGGATATTACTATCATAGGTGTTAATATCAAAGATAGTAAATAAATATAATGTTAATGCAAAGGAGATAATCTAAAGAAAAAAATGATAATGTGTTGACCTTCTATCAGGGAGTATACCAAGTCAAAAGTGATATAGTTAAAATAAGTACAAGTGAATCCACAGAGAATGTTATCAGTTGAGCTTAAGCTAGTGTAATAGCTTAAGCTAGTGCAATAGCTTAAGCTAGAAGTGTTTAGGGGTTAAATACATAACAGATTGCAAAGAAGGTATTGAGTTGTAAAAACAAACAGAAAACAGAGTATAGATGCAGTAATGAGAGACTATCTTGGGATTGAACTCACTAACTCAACTCTTTGTATTCTTTACTAGAAAACGTTAATAACAATGGTTAGATTCTTGACTCTTCACAAATAAAATTCATTCAACTCGATTTCTCGTGTATTGAAATTCATAGGTTATCTTGCATGATACTGTTTTCCCATCTTTCATGGAGTTTTAACCTGCATTAAGAATAGTTGCTCAATACAACCATTACAATGTAATCCATTCCTAGTGTTGCACGGTAATGGATATTTCCCATGCTTTCCAAATCTCAAAACTACTTTCCAGTTAATTTTAAGATTTTCCGTTCAAGAAATCATTGCACAGTGACTCAAGCATTAAGCACACAAGAAGAATACAAGTCTGAATAAACCATATATTATCAACATAAACAGCAAGAATACAAATAGTGTGAGAAGATTACATTCAATCCCAAAATAAGATGAACTTAGCTACTCATGATAGCCATACATACAAAGAAAATTTGCTTCTGCTGGTTACTGTAGGTCATTGTAGCCGCCAGTTCTCTTTCCAAGTGAAGATTATTTTCCTTTTATACCTCTGACCCAAATTAGGATATTGTGTTAGCATACCTTTAGCGAGTTTTGACTCAATTACGATTTTGCGCTTAAGCACCCCATCACTAATGATCATCTTCTTCTTCTTGTTGCGTAAATTTTCTTTATTCTTCATGGCTTTAGCATGTTTTCTCTTTCCAGATACAACTTCTCCTTTCCACAAAATTCTCCAAAAATTCTCTTTTAATCAATTTGAAGATGATTATGCATACTTCCATTAATTCAAGGATAATATAAGAATAATAAGTGCTTTTTTCTCAATAATTGAAACAACAATTTATATAAATGTGCAGTTGAGAACACTGAAATTTAACGTTATCATAATGATAACTGGAAATGAAGACAAGCAAAGAAAGAAAGGCACAAAAACACTTAAGTTAAACTTTGAGGCATGTTACAGAGAATATTTGTGTCACAAATATGCAATTTGAAGTTCCAGTTCTAATGTGCCTATTAAATCTTATTTATATTCAATATAGTAGTTAGTGCTTTTTAAAAACAAATAAAATAACTTCCACTACACTAATTTTTCTCTAGCAGTTATCTATGACATGTTCCTTGTTTTGTGACTGCTTCTCCAATCATATCATTCATAACCTTTCTTTTAATTTATTTCTTAAGAAAAATCTATCAAGATAACTTATTCAAAAGTCTCCAAATTGATCTTATTTATCAAGATAATTCATTTTGATCAAAGTCTTGAAACAAGGAATTTTTTTCAAATCATAATTAGAATGATAAACCTATCTTGAATTTTATAAATAACTCTTCTAAATAAAACATCTCAAAAATTGACATTTTCATAAAATTTATAATAAATTTTTTCATGTTTTCATATCTCTCTATTCTAATATCCTAAATCAACAATTTATGGACAGTCCTAAATAATAATCTTGAGAAATTTCTATACTATAACAGAATGACATGAGAAAAAGTGTTTGATAATAAAAACAATTGCATTAATATGAATCTTTGGTATAAACGTACATTTTTTTCTCTAGAAACATGTAAACATTTCGATGTGTAGTGTGTGGTGTTAAGAAGATATTGCAAGTGTTTAGAACCAGGTAAAATGGTTAAAAAAATTCTTATTTATAGATTTTCAAGTCTAAAAATCGAATAATGTGATTTGGACACATTTACCATGTTTTCTAACTTATCTAAGATTTAGACACTTGTTTTCGGAATTTTCTTTTATCAATTTTACTTAAGACCACCCACAATTTATTAATCCTATTACATCATATAAGTATTTTGAAAATTGCTTAACGTTAGAATTAACATGTTTATTTGCATGAATGCACTAAATCGTGTAAAAATTGTCAAACAATATAACGATAAAGATCATTTTCATTAACCAAATAAAAATTAAGCAAGCATTTCTTAACGTAAGCCAAATCAAATATCCACTAAATTAATCTATTGGAGTTTGTATTATACCACAATATTGAAGTTTATCTATAATAGAAACTAAGATTAGAAAAACAAGAGACCTGAATTTCCGTTGGTTTAGCCTGCATGGCATTTCGTTAATATTTTGATCCACAATAACAGTACAATGCTGAAAGTTGAGTTTATATGTTTCTTTTTCTGGAAAATTTATTAAAATGTGTTTTAGAATGCTAAAATTTTTTGTATAACTTAAAAGTTAAGGTTAAAAACTATTTATAAACACTTATCTCTTTTAATTTATTGTCACATTTTTTATATAGTTCTTAACTCACTTTAAATTATTATAGTTTCTAATTTAAAAAAAAACTTTTCAGCTGTATAATATGACTGTTAAAACCTTTTTCAATGAAAAAATATTGAAATTTACAAACATTTATTATCGAAAATAAAATAAAAATAATAAAATGGTTTGATAACAGAAAACACGTGTATGCATGAGGAGAAGAGTTATTTTGGGGAGCGTTAGTCTCGTTAGTTGTGCTAAAGACGTGTTCTGCTTCAAATCTCTTTCACACAAACATAAACGTAAACACATAATACGCAAATCCCTTGTTCTTCTCATTTCGTTCCTCATCAAATTCAAAACCTGTCTGCATTTCAGTTTCAATTTCAATTTCTCCGAAACTCAATCAATCAACATACGATGGATGAAGAGTACGATGTGATTGTGTTGGGCACAGGCCTCAAGGAATGCATCCTCAGTGGTCTTCTCTCAGTTGATGGCCTCAAGGTAAATTGAATTACTCATCCTTGTTTTAATCTTTCATTGTAAAACAGTGGTTCTTGCTACAAGAATGATTCTTTCAATTCTTGGAAGAAAACAATTGCTATTTCTTGAAATCCAACCACCTATAAATGATTTTTGAAAAATTCTTTCAAGAAACAATAAAATTGGTTAACTTATTTAAAAAATCAAGCTAATCAAGTGTATATCAAATATGAGATAATCTAGTTTATGTGAGTTCTAGCCAGAAAAATAAAACATAAAAAATCTGAAAGAAAAAGGACTTTGCTTAAATGAGAATTTGGTTTGAGATAGATTTTACAAGACCATTTATCTATGTAACTAATAATTACATAGTTAAATTTTTGACCAAGTTATTTATCTACTATTTATTAAAATGAATTCTGTATCATTTATATAGTATTTTTTTACTTTTATTTTTATTTTGGAAAATATAATTTATAACATTTATCTAAGTTTCATTAAAAATGATAATGGGTTATTTAGTCTTGTCTTTTCAAAGCGTGGCATGTGAAGTACAAACATGAAGCAAAGACATAGGGCCTGTCTTGGGGCAGAAAAGGAGAGGGTAGGTTAGGATTTATATAATTTAAGTTTTAACTCAATTTCTAAATTGAATATCTGAAATTAGTTTCGTTAATGTTTGTCTTCTTTTTAACCTATTTAATTTATTTAACAAAAATTTAGCTTGCCTATACTTTAAACATGTTTGGGAAAGTTTATATTTCCAACTTCAATCTTTTTATGCAAAATAAATTGTTTGTAAAATAAGTTGAATGTTTGAAACATCAGGTCAAATTTATTCAAAAAAAAACTGTTTTCTTTTAAAAATAAGTTGTTTTGACGAATTTGAGAAATTCTAATTTATAATTACTTATCAATAGCTTTTTTTCTAGCGGGTGTAAAAAATTGGCACCCCACTTAAGTTTTGTTTAATTCAACTCGGTTGAATTACACTTTTATGAGTTGTGTTGAGTTTTATTTATTGCACTTAATTAGAATTGGATTGTGTAATGAGTTTAATGAATTTCAAACCTCATTCCATCAAACTCAACCCAATTACATAATAAATATACAATAAAAATATTATTTATCTAATAATTTTAGATTTAATTATTCTTTATAATCTTATTATTTTATTTATTTTATTCCCTTTGTTTCCTCTATTCACAATTGGTATAATCAAATTCATATATTTTAAAATTACAATAATGTGATACCTTTCAAGATTCCATTAAAGCCCAGATTTTTTTAAATTCATCAATGTAAACCTTGATATATTCAAATTGATGTCATTAATTTTATAATTTGTCGTTAGCATCGGTTTATTAAATTGTTAATTGAGTAAAATGAGGTCACGTTTTTAGAATTTTAAAAATTGAGAGATTTAATTGAACCTTTTTACTAATATTTAGAATAAATTAAATAAAATGAGTAAAAAATAAGATTAAAATGTAATTAAGCCGCAACTTTATTATAAAAATAGTTTTATGTCTTATGATATTATTATTATTATTATTATTATTATTATTATTATTATTATTATATTATTATTATTATTATTATTATTATAAGTATTTTTAACCTTATATATTAAAAAACATGAAAAAGATTTAGATGCAATTTTTAATAAAATAATTATTTTTTAAATTACTCAATCCGATTATTCAAGCCCTTGGTTGGGTTGGATCGTTAAATAAAAAGAGTAAACTCGACCCGACTCAATTAAATATAATTATGTTAAATAAAAATTAAATTAAACTCGATTCAACTTAGCCAGTCCTCCTAATCTCAGGCATACTATTTTTTCTTGTGAAACTTGGTATTTTTATTACATCTAAGCATACTTATTTATTTTAAATTTTTATTAAACTTGCTGAAAAAGTAACATTTATTGTTACAATATACTATAACAATAATAAACTATGCATATAATTAATTGTTAACATAATATAATTTTCTTCTGTTTCAAATACGAACTTAATTAGTTAAGTCATAGGCTAATATCATAATTTCATCTGTTTTGTTTGACCTAGCAGATGAGAGCAGAGAGGAATCACTTTATATTTTGGGTATTTTTTGTCTATATAAGAAAAGAGTTCTTTTTTTTTTTTTAATTGTGACCAAACTTAGGCTATGTGAAAAAGTTGATAAAGATTTTGGGAACACGTTAAAAAGCTTTTGTGAAGTGCAATTCTATGTCTCCATTTGAAAATAATTATCATTATATAGAAGCATTAAGAAAGTTGTTAAATAATTCTCAATTTTGACTATGTTACTATCCACTTGTTGAACCAGGTGTTGCACATGGATAGAAATGACTATTATGGAGGGGCTTCTACATCTCTCAATCTTACACAGGTAACTTACTTGTTAGATTAGCAATAGCAGCATGTGAAATATTTTCATTTTTCATACTAAAAACCATTTTCTGCCGTTTAGCTATGGAAGCGATTTAGGGAAGATGATAAGCCACCAGAGGAGTTAGGCTCCAGCAGGGATTACAATGTTGATATGATACCTAAGGTAACTAACTGCTCTCATATATGTCTTGACCTGTGAAACAACATAAAACTAGAAAAGTATATATATCACATATTGCAGTTGAAAGTTGAAACATTGATGCATCTTGATAGTATCTATACATTGTGGATTCCCTACTCTTTTTAAAATCTACCTTCTAATTTTGGTAGGACAGTAGACCTGTGCTAATTATGTGTTTATATTTCTTGGCTCTCGCAATGTAGACCAAATTCTTCTGTTGGTTTCTCTATGAGCATAAATTAAAGTGGAAAAGCAAAGCAAGTTGCCTTGAGTTCTCCCATCCATGAAATGGATTTTATTTGTGCCTTTTCATGGATCATCATTTGGACTCTTATATAGTTATCATTTCCATTTATTTCTGAAACAAAAACCAACTTTCCATCTGTTTTTTTTTTTTGTAGTTTATGATGGCCAATGGAGCTTTAGTCCGTGTTCTTATCCACACAGATGTTACAAAGTACTTGAACTTCAAAGCTGTGGATGGAAGCTTTGTGTATAATAAGGGGAAGGTAAGCAACGTATTTATTTTCTTTTTTGTATTCTTCACAAGTTTTATGTTTCTTACTGTATTGCAAGCTTCACATTTCACCAAACCTATTGCATTATGACAGAATTTCTTAATTTATTTATTCTAGATATACAAAGTCCCTGCAACAGATGTTGAAGCACTGAAATCACCTTTGATGGGACTGTTTGAGAAGCGCCGTGCTCGGAAGTTCTTCATTTATGTCCAAGATTATGATGAGAATGATTCCAAATCTCATGAAGGACTAGATTTGAATGAAGTTACAGCAAGACAGTTGATATCGTATGTATTTAATTTCTTTATTTTCTTCTATATTACTTGATTTTTCATCCCTTAAAATCTGACTTCAATCACACTAAGCGTATTTAGTTTAATACTTGAATAAATCTATTTTGCTACATGTTTAATGGTTTCTCCAAATGTAGGAAATATGGATTGGAAGATGATACAATTGACTTTATAGGTCATGCCTTGGCACTTCATCGTGATGACAGCTACTTGGATGAGCCAGCCAAGAGTTTTGTAGAGAGAGTTAAGGTACTAATATTAAAACTATCCCATAAACTTTTGTAATGAGCCAAAACTATTATCATCTATTTCGTTCGAGTATTTATAGAACTAAAATACTAATTACCTGAAATGGAATCAATATGTATACGTGGTTGAAATTACTAATTGAGATCACGAGATTCCACAGGCTTCCTATTTATCTCCTTCATGGAAATTGTGGCTTGTGCATTTTAAGTTTATTACATTGATATTTTGCGGACATATAGTCACTTCTTAAACTTTATCAGCGTGTAATATGTTGTTTTCTCTCTACAGGTTTATGCAGAGTCCCTAGCACGCTTTCAAGGAGGTTCACCTTACATTTATCCACTATATGGACTGGGAGAGTTGCCTCAGGTTCTCATATCTGTTTCCATTTTAATCTTGATAAACTTCAGGAACTAAACTTTGGTTTCTTTGATTTCCTTAAGGCATTTGCACGTCTAAGTGCTGTGTACGGTGGAACTTACATGCTGAACAAACCAGAATGCAAGGTAAGTTACAGGAAAACCAATTGCTCTATAATTACTTGTGAATTTGTATCAAGAGAGTTTATTTTACCTTTGAAGTTTATCTTGTTTGATACAGTTTTTGGGAGTCATTTGAAAGCAGTTAATTTTGTCCTTACTAGTTCTTCTGTTCTCTTTCAGTTTTTGTAACTTAATCACTACTTTACTTCGTGTTGCTCAACTCCTGAAATCTGATAAATAGAAGAATCCACGATATACAGAGCAAAATGCTATTCAGTAATCTTTAAATATGGGTTATGGAAACAAAAGTAGAAAGTATTTAATCCCAAACATTATATTAAAAGTGAAAAATCAATTAGATTTACTTTTTAAGTAACTATAAGACTCTATTAGAATGTATATTAAATGCTCCTTTACCAATATAAAGCAAAGGTACTCTCAAGTTCCTTGTTGTACATTTCTCCTCACATTTAATCTTGTGGTACACACAGGTAGAATTTGACGAAAATGGGAAAGCCATCGGTGTGACTTCAGAAGGAGAAACAGCCAAATGCAAGAAAGTTGTGTGTGATCCATCATATCTACCTGATAAGGTTAGATTTTAATGATACCAAGGACTGATAAAAGGTTAACTTTTATCAAGTGTTCTATTTAGTTACTGGACATGGTTTACATGATGAATGTCTGAAGTCTGAAAACATGAATTGCAGCAAAATGAAATCTCCTCCACTCCATCTGACACTATTTAATTCGTTCAACAGGTTCAGAAGGTTGGAAGGGTTTCACGTGCAATATGTATTATGAGCCATCCTATTCCAGAAACCAATGACTCTCACTCAGCACAAGTCATTCTGCCACAGAAGCAGCTTGGTCGCCAGTCAGATATGTAGGTTTGCATTGATAAACTCCGATGCTTTCATATTTTACTCAATATGCATGAAAAAAACAATGCATTATCCATTAATTTGGTTCCTTCAGTTTCTAGTTACGACTGAGAAATTTTAAAATTAGAGAATAGAATGTAGTTCTAGTTTGGATTAGCTCCTAACTCGTGGGAGTTTTACTTGTGAAACTCTTCTATTAGACTTTTTTAATACTGGAAGGCACAGTTCTGTTAAGTTTATAGTCGCTTATTTAGAAGTTATATGAAAGATCCTATGAAAGACTTTGGGTTTCCTAGTTTGATTCCTTTTACCTCCTTCTTCGTGTTTCTCTTTTAAGCAAGTACTTGATGAGAAGTTAATTCAAATTAGTTCTTACTTGTGAAGATTATCTCTTCCTACTTTATTGGCTATGTTTGCTCATGTACCTCGTTATTGCAGGTATCTCTTCTGCTGCTCTTATGCTCATAACGTAGCACCAAAAGGAAAATTTATTGCTTTTGTTACAACAGAAGCAGAGACTGACCAACCTGAGGTGGAATTGAAGCCTGGTATTGACCTTCTTGGACCTGTAGATGAGATATTCTATGACATGTATGACAGGTTTGAACCCTGCAATGATCATGAGGCTGATGGTTGTTTCATCTCTACTGTAAGTATTGAGTAGAATCTCTCACAAGCATATTTTAGTTTCTTTAGCTGTTTCTTATTCCCAAACCAATTGTGAACGGCACTTGATTGGGTTATCTAGAGCACAGTCATACAAACACATTACAAGGTTGCTTGTTTTATTTAACTTCCGTAAAATATCCGAAAGTCTATCACTGATGAATATGGTCAGGACATGTTACAAGAAAGAAGATCAAATATTATTTTGAATGAACATCTCATGTTCTGTAAATTTACAATTAGAATATAACGGTTTTCTCTGGTGTCCTTCATTATAAGTATGAAGTCTTATTACACTTCTTTTTCAGCATATAAGATGAATTTCTTTCCTTGTTATTTTTATTTTCACAAAACTATTGTAATAATCTGAAATTAAATCCTTGCAGAGCTATGATCCTACCACACATTTTGAAACCACAGTTAAAGACGTGGTCGGGATGTACAGTAAAATCACTGGAAAGGTTTGTATCTTTTCACTTAATATGCAATTCACATTACATATCTCATCGCATACAATGACAATTACAGAGTTTGAGAACAAAACATAAAAGGAACTGTTATTATAAACTAGCAAAACGACTAGGCCAAGAAATTGATAGATCTCTATCTCTAATTGACTACGCTTGTACCTTTTACTTTCTTTTGATAAATGGTATCTTTCATTTAGACAAAAGCTTGTGCTTGGAACTTAACACTGATTTCCTTGTTTTTACTCCTTATTTATGATATTGCATTTTCAAAAATAAAGCTAAATTTTAACCAGAATATAGAATGGTATCTGCACTTCTAGATTTGACTTAAAATGCATGTGTAGCTCTTTGTTCCAAAGTTCCAACCTCCAAGCAAAATTTAGACCTAATTTGTTACCTCATATAACATAGAATTTCTATACCTTTAGAGAATCTGATAGGATGATTTACGGTACGATCTTGGAATTCCGCATCTGCATGCATGAAAACATTTGAGCTCCAAATATAATGTTGCATAAATAAATATCATATTCAAGAGGAAAAGGTAATAAAGTCTGGATTTTTTTCTTTTCTTGATCGGCATCACTTTTGTCTTTTGTTTCAGATTCTTGATCTTTCTGTGGACTTGAGTGCCGCAAGTGCTGCAGCTGAAGAATGAGATTGCTTGAACTATATAAACATGCCCAAGTTATGAAAGAAAAGCTTTAATCTATTTTTTTATTTCAAATTTATTTTTTAGATGATTTAAGGGGAAGAGGACACATCCTTGTTCCTTTTGCTAGATGGAATTTGTATGTCCCATTTATGACAACTTTCGTTAATTCAGACGAGCTGTTTATTAGTCAATATAATTGTTTGAGATCATTTTCCTTCCATAGTTAATTCCATTTCTCACCATATTAGCTAAAAAAATATGAATGCAACATGGTAAAAGTATTACTGCCATGTGCAGTAATAATCTGCCTTGCAAGAAAACTAGGGATCCTTAAGACATTTAAACCATATAAATTTCATAAATCACGCTCATTTAAAAACTTCATAGATTATTCATTCTTCTATTTATTCATTTAAAATTGATGGCAAGACCTTTATTAACAGAATGCTTTCGCACAAAAAATTGCATAATATAGAATGTGATGATTATAATATTGGCAAAATCATCACCTACGTTTCCCTAAAATTCAATTTATCTTGCGACCTTTCATTATTTCTAGTTTTCAATCAGGTAACAAGTTCTTTATGTTGCTTCACATTGCATACAACTTACCAGCACTACTTCAAACACATTAAAAAATAAAAAGTAGAGCGACACTACCCATATTACTTTGTACTTACCACTCAGCACTAGTATAATTTAAATAGCTCTACACTCGGTGCAGGTAACTCCAGTGACTCATTAAATTAGTTTCCTCTTAAACACAGCAACTCAGCCAACAGGACAGATGTACATGCAAATGAATTCAGAGTGCTGAGAAAATAAAAGTTTATCCTTCACACATGCAAAAGGGTGCACTGTGAACAGACAAAAACTCATTAAGCAATCGTCATATATATTATTTACATACTACAATTACATGTACACCATTAGTAAAGAACTGTAAGGTAGCAATAGAAGAGAAGTACTACAAAAATTATGACTTACAATAGTCTTCTGATATACAACAATAAATTGAAAAGGAAAGTCTTGTGGGTTCTTAGCTGCCTAACTTAAAAGCATCTACAAAGAGACCCAAACATATGCCAGCTTTCCAGAAGTTCACCATCACTAGAAAAGACTGCAACCTCCCGGGCCTTGTAGTGGCAGGCTTTCTATATATTAGCATGCCAATTCCCTCAATTGCAGCCACCACAACACCGGCAACCAAAACATCCCAATCTCCAGTTTGCCCAAGGATTGTAGCTAGTGCATTAGCTGTGTAGAAACCCAAAAGTAGTAGGAATATTTTCAAGGGTAAGTTCTTTCTAGTTGAGTTCAGCTTTTCTAGAAGTTGTCTGCCACCTGCAGTCAGAATCCTACCCAATCGAGTACCGCCAAGATTGGAACTGGCTTCGTTGAAGCTTTGTTGGTCACCATTTCCAGACACTCCACCTGTGTTCAAGGCAAAAGCTATTTTCCACTCAGCTCTTCTTCCCAGGAAACTGAACCAGGGTAACGAAAAACAATTAATATTTGAAAGGATAAAGTAATTCTCCATTCCCTTAATAGTAAGATTCAGAGGCGCCTAAAATGTCCAGGCAGTTAACAATGCTATTATTAGAATTGTCAAGGCGTGCTTATTTCTAGCATCCTTTAATGCAAAAAGAGAAAGTATGGTAATGGAAAGAAAGGAGTAAGAAAAATATCTGCACAAGGTTAGGTGAGAAAAACAAGCATTCATGGGAAGGCCGCATGATATCTACATTTTCAGGTTGTAAGACAAGAGTTGCTAACAAATAATATAAAAATTATACACAACAGCAATAATCACAGCTCTTTTTCACACTGAGGTCAGCTACCACCTATACGAATCATCAAATGATACTATTGTATTTTAATAAAAAGCAACTTTCCATAGAAACCATTTAAATCTAAATCCCTTTCAAAGGTTTTCTTGGTCTTCCTCTACCTGTATTTTCTAGGCTATCCTTCATTTAACCAACTGTTCTAACAGAGGCTTCATTATTTTTTCTTACAATAAATAAATAATATGATGAAAATCACCATAATTTTAGATCAAGGGACAAATTGTTAGAATAAGTTCAATTACCAGCTCTGAGCTAAAGGTGAAGACTTCATGCCAACTTTTAGAGTTAGCCTGTTAATATTTGGCTCACAGACACATCTGTGGATTCTGGAAGATGCAAGGGCTATACATGACTTTTCACAGCTTTCATTCTCTGTAATTGATAATCTCCATTTCAGAATTGAAGATCCCATCCGACAAGCCATGTTTTAAGAGGTTATAGTGCTCTGAGGCTTCGAATCTGCAGTTGTTCAAAATCTCAAGATGTTATATGCAGAGCTTCATATAATGTATAACCCATTAAAACACAAATCAACATGAGTAAACTTAAAAATATAATGTATGGAATGAGTTTTAAGGTATCATACCGAGGGGGTTGTAATTGGCAGTCAAACATTTAAATTCTATTCAGGGTGGCAATAGACAAGGCAATTGCATATAAAGAAAACATGCACGTAGAGAATCACAGGACTTCTAAGGAGCCAGAGGGACCTAAGAATATCTTTGCACATTTTTATTATTAACACGTCACACTAATGTCTGTAACCAAGAGGTCAAAACAACAAAGCAGCAAAATATATCACAATGCCCAAATGCGCAAAGGAAATCAAAAACATGTTTAAGCCTCTAAGTCTTGAAGGCCAAGCAAGTTAGTAATCTAAATTCTAAAAATATTTAAACATCATCATCTCAGCTGCAATGTCAACCATTGCAATCTCATCTTCCTCGCATTCAATGTTGTAGATTTGTTCCTCCTCCTCTTCACTTTTAATTTCATCACCATACTCCTCTTCCTCTTCTTCTTGCTCTAGTGCTTAATTTCTTCTTCTGATAGGCCTATAACTAGAAACTGCAGCTGCATTCTTTGTTCTTGTATGTTGCCTAATGGATGTAATAGGCTCCCCAGCCCCAGTTGCACCTGCCACAGCTCCCCGGGTTAAATCATCAAATCAAAGACTAGTTCTTCTTCCTGGACAGCTTCATCTTCGTTGATCATTTCTCCAAACAACCATACATTGCTCTCATGAACCTCATTCAAGACAATGGAATCCATCATGTCTTCACAATTAAAATGCTGCGTACGTGGTTGGTTATATATATATATACCAAATCCCACAACCAATTGGTCTACTAGGTACAGAAGTTAGTCTAGGAATGTTTGCTTAGGTTTGGTTCTTGGATTGTTGATACCTTGACAAGTAAAAAACTAAATGGGGACAGGAGAAAGAGCTAATGAGATAGACAATACGTGGTTTAAACTTTGGTATGTCATTAAAGTTAGAGGAAAGATGGTGTGTGTATTACAATAGACAAGAATAGGAAGAAAAGTTTGGTGGAATGTAGTTGCATACCAGACAAGAATATCTTTAAAATTAATGTAAGACTGTCAATGTCATTAGAGCTAATGCACCACAATTCCACAAGTAGGATCGGAAGCACTTTTGAAAAAGGGGGTTTTGGGTGGATTTGGAGGGGTTGGTTCAAGGCATTCAACAAGCAGCAGAAGTTCTCATTGGCAGTGATCAACATGATGCTATCATCTTGTACTTTAATCATGCTAGCAGCAAAACATAAGAGAATGAGTTTTGCAGGTTTCTACACTTAACAGAAGATTTATGGCTAGACTTCAAGAGGACTGCTTGTGATTTTTTAGATTAGTAATATGACTCTTGGTATAACAGGAGGATAATGAGGAGTCATCGTGTTAACATGTAGTCGGGTTTCAAGTTAGCAATACTAATGTATATTATATAATTTTTTGAACTTCAAAGTATTGAAATTTCTAAGTCCACCACTGTATCCAAGTGATCTTATGAAAACATTATCACATACATTGAGAAGTTTGCATTTGCTTTTTTAAGCGCAAATACAGATTATGAAGATAAGCTGAAAAAAAATCACCAACACATATAAGCAGTTCAGGATATCCAATTGCAAAGAAATTACAAGCATAGGTATTATATTCAGATTAAGAGATTACGCTGACAATAATAAGTTTAAAAACTGCCAAAATAAATGTGGTAACATGCTGGAAGTGAATAGCTTATAAACAATGAGGAAGCATTGACAATCAAGTGAATAAAACAGAAAAGAAAACAGTAACGGAATTTGCAAGTAATTACATTAAAACAAACAAGTAATCATATTTACCCTAATAAGCTCCTAAGGGTGTAACACCTCCATTTAATTTAAAAGCAACCACTCAAATTCAAGGATAAGTACAGAAACAATTGCTGGCAATTTCATGCCCCTGTGAATCCATCTACATATATGATGGTTGAATTTGCTGTTATGGTGCAAACAGAGGAATGGATCGTTAAAAAATGAAACATCGGTACCCAAAAGCAAAATACGAGGGAAATGTTAGTGTTAGTGCTACCTTAATCAAGAGAGGGACAACCCAGCAACACACCACTGACCAGAAACTCTTCCCACGGAAATGTAAATAAAACCTCTGTTTATTATCTCTTTCTATTCCATGCCACTCACAATTCGGGTCGGGTCAAATCACACATCCGAACCACCCATATCGGGTCCCCAGAACTCTAATTTACAATAAACCTTTTTCGGTGATGGTAAAATGTTAAATTAAATTAATATACCATATTTTTAATTTCTCATAATGAGTTCACTAGGCATTACTTACATGTTATTATTGTGCAATTACAATTAATAGATAGTTTCATAGTCAGTTATGTTGTCACCTAAAATAATTAATTGACTTATGACAAACTTTTTACCTTTTTTTCCTAACAATCTTTTTAACTTTTTATTTTATTTTATTCGTATGCCAAAGGTATTTTAGGTACCATTTTGAAAGGTAAAAAAAAAACAAACTTAAATAGGGCTGTTAGAACTAAAAATAAAGAATTAATTATCTTCTAATTATATTATTTATATATTTTATTCAATTTATTCTTATTATTAATGGAAAAGTTCAATAAGTAGCCTAATTTGTAAAATATATAATAAAATGATATTTTTCATCTGATTAATAATTCAAAATTGTTACAAAGAATTATTAATTTATGTATAATATTATTTATAACTGATGCATTATAACTTATAAAATTAATAACGTTTACATTATTGTACTTTTAAAAAAATTAATTAATTCTTAAAAGAAATATTATGTTATTAAAATTAAGAGACTTTGATAAAACATTTTATCAATGTAAAAATAAATAAATAATCCAAAAATAAAAAAAAATATTAAAAGCAAAAAATAAAATTTGATTATTCGTGAAACAAAAACATATTTCACCCAAAATTGTGAAAAAAGTTCAAGACTTTTGAGTGATAAAATTAGAATTAAAAACATAAATGTAAAATTATTAAGAATTTATCAAGTTTTAATTACTTTATAAATTTGAATTTTTTTTATTGAAATTTTATAAGAATAATTCATTTTAGTAGATATTTATTAAGGAATTAACTACGAGTTGAATGAACTTACAAAGAAAATAAATAAGTTAATCAATTTGAATGAGACTTGAAAAAAAAGTAAGTTGATAAATTAATGACTAAGTTAGAGATATAATAACAGAAATAACTGTGAGCACTAAAAGAAAAAAAATTAATAATCCAATTTAAAATACTTAAATTTATGAGATAATTTAAACCTATTTAAAGAAAAAAAAATAAAAGGAAAAAATGAATAAAATTTATAAATAAAATGCTGATATGGTTGGAGTAGAAGAATATTTAAGGACCATGAAGGCATGATCCATCATAGATAGGAAGCAGAAGGTATGGAGGACGTGGAGCTGGTGAAAGCGGAGGCACTGCAGATAATGGGAGTCTTTCAACTGCTCCCCAAGCTCGTCGTCTTCGATCTCGATTACACTATTTGGCCTTTCTACTGGTTCATCTTCTTACTCCATCTTTATAATACTATGTTCTTTCTTTCATAAATTTTTCACTCCTTTTATATCCATGTTCTTTTCTAAATTCAGTGAGTGTCGCTCCAAGCACGACACGCCTTATCTGTTTCCTCATTCTAGAGGCATTTTGCATGCACTCAAACACCAGAACATTCATGCTGCAATTGCGTCCAAGTCACCAACTCCTGACATTGCAACCACGTACCTTAACAAACTTGGAATCAGGTCAATGTTTGTCGCCGAGGTGTGTTGTTTTTCTTTGCCTTTGTTTAATGTTGGTGTTAAGGTTTTTATTTAAACAAATCAGAGGGCAACAGAGAATAAAATAAATTAAGGTAGATAAATTCAATTTGTAAGAGAGGTTTAGTGTGTTTTACTATGTTTGTTGGGAAAATTATTCAAATTAAGCCTTAATAGAAAGGATTGAGCTACTGACTAACAAGGAGTTGGGTTATTGGAAGGAATTTATTGCCGCACAAATTGGCAATTTTTAGTTCAAATGCTTATCTGCTACATAGCATACAATAAAGCTTGAGCAAAATCGCACTCAACATAGGAGGTTCCTGTTCCCTTTGTCCTTTGGAGCAAGTATACTTTGAAACATAAGCCAAGCCTGAAGCGATATTAACCCTGTAATTCAAGGCCAGCTTCAGCCTCCAGGAGAAAAACATTATTAGATACAGTTTGGTTAGGTATATTTGTCAAATAATAATGCAAATATCTTAAGATAAGTTCAATAAAAACAGAAATCTCGTGTAGAATTGGAAGATAAAAGTTCTTTTGATTCTGACTTTCTGTAAGAATACGGCTGGTGAAAACATATCGATCCTTTAGTTTTTTGGAGCTGGAAACTCACCGAAATAAACTGGCTTGTGGTAGATAATTTATCGAATCATGAAAAAATAGAATATATTGCAGGGCAGTGGCAAAAACTTGTGATTCTCTTAAAGCCATTCAAAGTTCTAGCCTTGAATTTTGCGGATGAAATCCTAGATACTCCTTAAGCCTTCCCTCTTTTATAGTAAATGTCTTTAACCAGATTCTTGTCTTGACCAAATTTACTTCTTCTTTCTCATTGTTCAGGAAATATTTTACAGCTGGACACACAAAACAGATCATTTTCAGAAAATTCATTCGAAGACTGGGGTCCCCTATAATTCCATGCTATTCTTTGACGATGATGATAATAACATCCAAGAGGTAATAAAGTTTGCGTCTGTCGGTTTTATTTTAATGAAGTTCCTTATAGTTTCTTACCAATAGTTGCTTTAATTTGAAGGTTGGATCATACAGAATTATGTGTGAATTTGCTACTCTTTGGTTGGAACAAGGATTATCAATTTGTTATATATGTAACACGATTTGTAGTATTTATCGCAGATCTCAAAAATTGGAGTAACAAGTATTTTGGTTAGAAATGGGGTAACTCTTGAAGCATTTAGAAACGGCCTCGCAAAATTTTCTCAAAACGGGAATGCATCAAAGAAGAACAAGCAGAAAAGGCCCAAGTAATGCTCCCAAAAGGCAGATACTCTCAACAAGGATGCTGAAATTGAATATCCTAATGAAATTTCTCTCTGCGTTTATTCAGAACCACATCGGTTGACGATTTCAAATATGTTGCCCCTGTTACTCCCAATTCCCAATTGGAAACTGAAAGTATACCTGGAGCATTTTTAATATGAAATGTAAGTGTATATCTAGTTGAATAAAGAAACTCTATGAGAAAGCAAAAATGTCTTACGGGGTCCTAAAATAAGTCTTTGATAAATAAAATTTAGTGTATATTTAGAGAAAAGTTGAGATTCATGCATATGAAGGAAAAAAATTGTATGGAATCGCATCTTGAGAATAGTTTCGTACTTAATTAGTGAATGGAAGGCCCATGACACCGCAAAGAACCAGGATGACAATGACAACGTTCATTGCAAAATTCTGATTTGTAAAATTAGTGACTCAATACGATAAATGTTAAAACCTTCAACCAATATCAAAACATAACTATTACAACAGAAACTGCTCTAACAAAGTAGAGAGTTTATTACATATCGTCAGTTATAATTGGATTCAAGTCCCTATAAAAGCTGAGACACAATTTTAAACATTGCTTTATATATTTACAAAGAATAGGCCAACAGCCCACCTTTAATGGCCTATATCTAAGAACATAACTCGGTTACAAAGAATGAACAAACAATTTTGTAAGCAATACTGATAACTAGAGATTCATTGATTTGCAGTAGATTAATCTTCACTACTGATTCATACGAGCTCACCACAACTTCAAAATGTTTTTAAACTCTTTCCGAAAGGAGTAGTTGTTCAAGTTCTTCCCTGCGCCGTTCCAACTCCTGTATGTATGCATAAAAGCAAGTAAATACAGCAGGTTTTCTTGGTAAAAGAATGAAGTTCTGATAACATCAGATAAGACGTTACTGAGAGAAATAAGAGTCTAAATCCTCTCAGTTAAGCCTTAAGATTGAAAACAAGCGTAAGCTATTGATCTTTGTATTCAAGCTCCAAAAGTGATCATGGACATAAGCTCCAAAAGTGATCATGGACATGAAAAGGAGAAAGCAATATTGCAAAATGACTACAATGATCTAACATGCAAAGATGCAAACCTCCCATGAATTATATATTTGAAGTTTTGAGTAGGTATTGTACTTTTACACGATATTTTCAAATCATATAGTCACTATTCACAGTCTTACAGAAAATGCAAACAGCATGTCAGATTTTGATATCATTAATCCATCTTAGATTTGTATAGCACGTCAGTATGTCAGTTTTCCCAAGCAAGCAAAGCATGTCATCAAAATCAAGCATCAGGTCAAAATCCGAACATCATAACTCCATCTTAAAATGACTACAATTTAAGGGTTTTTCATATGGATTAAGGAAAACAATAAATATGTCACTTTCTAAAAAGATTTATTGAAATAATCTCACTCTTTTAAAAATGAATTACTTTGATGATAGAGAGACAATTACTTTGAGGACGATATAAGAGGGGGAAAATCAATGTTTCTTTAAAAGGTGAGAACATCAGTCGATTTAAAACTTTTTTAAATGGCTAAAATTACAACCAGTGCAAGACGGACAGAGTGCGCCATTGTAAATATGTAACCACATATATTAGATGTGAATCAGATTAAATCATAGCATCTGACAATAGCAGCATACCTCGAGATCCTTGGCTGCTTGCTCTCTTGTAATCTCCTGTTTCTGGCGGGCACGTTTAAGAAAACCAATGCAGAGGATACCCTTCATTGAGGAGAGAAACAAATGAAAATTTGATATTAAGATTTGTAAAAAGAAAAGTTTGATAAGATCAGACGGTGATAAGAAGTTACGGATAAAAATAAGTCTAAAACCTCAGTTAAGACGTAAGATTGAAAAACAAGCGAAAGCTATTGATCTTTGTATATAATCCCTCCAATGATCATGGACATGGAAAGGAGAAATCCCTATTGCAATATGACTATAACAATCTATCAAGCAAACTTCGCATGAATTAGTTGAAGTTTTCAGTAGGTATTGTACTTTACACAATATTTTCAAATCATATAGTCACGGTTCACAGTCTTACAGAATTTGAAAATGCCGAGGTGCTTATTCAGATTGTGATAATATTTATCCATCTTACATCTCTATAGTACGTTAGTATGCAGGTTTTTCCCAATCATGCAAAGCATGTCATCAACGACGAGAGAAGAAATTAAGCTAATGAAAGCAAAAATAGAATGCAAACTTAGTCTCTCAATTTCCATTTCCAAGGAGAAAACAATTATTATTACAAGGTTCTTTGAGGAAAATCATAGTAAAGAGTGGGAACTGAAGCAAAATACAAAGTCTACTTGGCAATCGAACACTACATGCAAATTAAGATATCCTAGAATGAAAAGTATTTAGGAAAAAATATAACGGTAAGAAAAGGAAATGTTTAACTCATGACCTCACGGATAATAGTGTACAGACTACCCAATACTTTGCCAAGTCGACAGAAGAGTTACAAATTTTTAAGTTAATATACTTGAGTAAAAGAGAAAAATAAAATCTTGCAGTAGCATTGCCAACAACTATAAGCACACTTTTTTATGCATGACACTGAATTGAAGTAATAAACACATTATATGACTAAATAGATTGTTTCTCTTCAGTGATCTTACTGAAACAACATAAATAACGCCACAGCCAAGTAGCAAATAACTTGCTATGCTCTGAAGAAGAAAAAGGTTCTTTCGGTCCCCAATATAATCAGGAAAAGCCCTTGTCATGACAGCAGCACTGCACAAATAAAACCACTATTCAGAAACAAGCCACAAAGTATTTCATTACAAAGAAAATAAAAATCACGGTAAATACTAGTAGTAGCTACATTCACAACATTTTACTAAATTCTAAATGCTAGTTCCCAGTTAACAACATACCACTAACATTTCATAATAGACACTGTTCCCTTCCTCCAACAAAATGCAATTAAATATCATCATTACAGTTTAAACTTTACAGCTAAACATCTAATATTAAAAATGGCTTTGCTAACCATTGATCATGGACAAGAAACGGAAAAAAATATATATATTACAGATAAAGGCAATCAGTAATCCAAATATAAAAGTAATTCAAAACGTGTTTTTGAGTATAAAAGGTATTTAACAAGGTGTGCTCCTACTCTTTAACGAAACATCATTTACCTCTATTTGGTGAAAGAGAAATAGTGCAAAAACTAAAAAATGAAAGTGCCTAGTAGAAAGAAAATGAGACAATAAAACTTTAAAAACAGAAAACTATGGAACTCACTAATTATTTTCACCTCATTTATCAACAATCTCTTTTCATTCGTTTAACTCTTCTTGTTTCCTTACCGGTTTCTCCAAACCAAACACTTTAATTTTCGTTCTATTTCTTCCATATTTTCATATATCTTCCCTATTTCTGTCTATTCTCACATATTTCTTTATTACTCATCAAACAAATGCACCTAAAGATTAAGGAAATGGTCAACAGAGGCGTATTAAAAAATCATGAATGCTAGGAAGTACTGTGAACATATTTTATGATATGATATGAGATCATAGGATTTAATAAGCACACGTAAGATAAATTAATGAGAATAAATTGAAAGGAAGACGTACAAGATCTGCAGCATACCCCTGGCAGCCCAATACTCCAAAACCTAAAAAGGATCATCGTTCAATTAACGCGTAACAACACAAGAGTGTTAAGAAGTGACGGAATAACGGCTAGAATGATGATGAAACGGAACCTTAGAGAACTTGAGGATGAAACTCCATTCTGTCTCGGCGAGGACCACAAAAGCCGCTATGATAACCGCGTAACAACGGAATATGCCGTCGAAAATCTGAAACGCGCTCGTATTAGAAGGTAACGGAAAGTGATAAGCGGAGATTGAAAAACGAGAGAGAGAGAAGAGGTGTTACGTCGGATGCGTGTTTGAAGGAACGAACGGCGGAGAGAACATTGACGGCGATACAGAGAATGGCGGCCACAGAGGTGAGGAAGCTGAAGCACCGGCACGCTACCAAGAAAGGGTCTGCTCTGTTTCTTATAGGGACCACGCTCTCTTCCTCTACGTCGCCGTTTCGGGACATTTTCTCCAACAGTTAGAGTTAGTTACCGGAGACAGAAGGGTGGAGTTGGGAACGGAATGGGAATCTGTTTTTCTTTTCTAGCATTTGATTTTGCTTTTCGCAGCTTCGATAGGTGCCAGTTTGCGGGATTTGGATTCTTCCACTTCAAGATGAACACGTGGCGATTCAAACATTGGGATTAACCCTTTATTACGTCTCCTAATCAAAATAACAAATACTATTCAAGAGTACACTTGTTCACAAATTCTATGTTTCGGAAACAAAATATTATTGGCTTAAGTGAAAGTATGTTCTCACTTTACACTCCTGGCTAACTAACAGCTTGGTTTGTCTTGCAGCTAGTATGTCAAAAATCGATTGGTAGAGACTAATCGGTTTAATATATATAATTCTTGATATACAATTTTTTCGTCACACTAACAATGGGTTAAAGACTGACTCATTGGTTTAATTAACAAAAATAACTTTACACTGTAGAAAAAAACTTATTTCATATTTGTGTAACTCAACTTTTGTGGTGGTGGTAGTGTAGGTAACCTTGGTTGAGGTGCAGGTAGTGGTTTAGGTAATTAATGGGTTTGGGTGATGACTTAGTGTGTTAAAACACCTTTCTTTTCCTAGTTATCTCTTATCATCTTCTAACTTTTGTCCTTTTTATTTTTATTTTTCTTCTCTCTTCTTCAATCTGTTCTTTTTTTTCTTTCTTTATCTATCCTTTTTTATGTCTTTTTTCTATTTTGGACTCTTCAAAGTTGTCGTACAAGTATGATGGTTTTTGGATAGAGTGAGGGGGCGTAGGAATGTCTTAACATTGTATTTTACAAAATTTCAAACAAAATAAATAACTAATAACTTATCATTTTAGCACAAAGAAAATAAAATTGAATCTAAGTAACAAATGAAATAAGAACAACTCTACCAAACAAGCTTAGAAAGTCATGAGAAGGTGCAACAAAACTTTGGAAATTTGAAGACAAACTAAAAGGTATTAAAACAAGAATAGACTAAGAAATTATAAGATGAGATAAAATGAGATTAAGACAAAGATAAAAAGCACTTTAGAAGACAAAAATCTATTTAAACAATGTAGGATTAAAACTAATAAGAAACTATAATTGGTTGGATACTAAGACAATCACAATTATACAAATTAATTTGTCAAATCAAATTAATTAACAATTAATTTTTCAGTCTTAGAACACATGCTTTGTACATTCAATCAACACTTTTCTTTTACCTTTTTTTATTAAGATATACAATTTTCAACAATTTGTAATTTCTTTTACTTATGCCTTGTAGTTTCAAACTTAAACACAATATTAAGATGATTCAATATTAAACTCGAACATCTAATTCTAATGCTTACACTCAGTCAATCAATCCAACTAAAAAATAAACTATAATTAATGATTAATCAAAGAAAGATTACTACATTTGAGTATAAGAGTGAGGAATAAATAAAAGAAAACACATGTTAAACATATGATTCAATCTAAAAAAGTAAAACACAATTAGAGGTCATTATAATCAATGAACAATATTATTAAAACAGCATAAAAAAAATTAAAACATAAAAATATCATTCATTGATAAAAAAAAAACTAATTTAGATCTAATGAATCAAAACTATACTAGATTAAAAACAAAATTATCAATTCAAAATTAAACTAGCAATGGAATAGAAATCGAAGTTGGAATCAAGAACTAGTAATTAGAATTGTTGTTTCAAAGACTAAATTTCAAATTAGCAACATATTTATGAGAAATGACCAAATCAAGTTGAATTTCAAATTCAATCCATTCGTACATAATGGAATAACTTTTGTTCTGATGACGAAATGATAAAGATTTTAAATATGATTTGGCTTGAAAATGTGATAGTTATTGAATTTGATTTAATTTTCTTACATTTTAAAGATATGAAAGAACTCAATAAAGTTTGTCATTAAATAAGAATTTATCCAAGTATATTATATAAGTGTGAAAGTTTGTTTTCAATAGATTAATAAATATTAAACAATCACTTTAAGACAAACAAAAATTGAAGGAACTTAATGTAAATAGAAAAAAAAAAAAAAGACAGGAACATAAGTAGTAAGAAAGAAAATAAAAAATAAAAAGAAAATTAGGAAAGGTGGAAGTGACTTAAAGGAATAGAAAAAAAGTGTCACTTGGAGATGAAAAAGTCTTCATCTTCTTAATTGGCTTAAAAGGCCAAGATAAGATTCAACTGGATTATCACTCACACAAGTGTTGACAATAAAGATTCAGACAAGCTTGATTGAGTTTACTGGATGTTCTCAACCACTTGGATTTGATGACAAATATGGTGAAGAGTTAATCTTGTGTTGAGTCATAATTCTTAGGATTAGGGTGTGTTGGATTGTAGGTGCGATATCTGATCATGTTATTCCATGTGCTAAAATTGTTTTCAAAAGGTTTTTACATGTTTTTTTGTTTAAATAGAAGTCAAAAGATTTAAATTGATTGAAATGTATGTTAACCTATTGAAATGTTCATGGTCTTGTCGTGTCTTGCTAGAAACCCAAGCTTAAACATTTCAATCGATTAAAACAAGATTTAAACTAATTAAAATCCAGAAGGTTTGGTTATATGATGAATGTGTGTTTACTACATGATACAATTTTTCTCCTACTCTAAATGTCATTCTTACCTCTGCATACCATGCATTTCCAGTTGTTCATGTAAGAAACCAATCAATACATCGTCAAATAACTTTAAGAGATCTTTTAAGACATTGAGACCTAAACATCTGTCAAACTTCTTTTATCAATCAACACTTAATATATATTTTGAGTCATCATTGTTATTGAAATTACCACCAAATCATTGGTGTGATAATATTCCTTCCATGCCTTCATGTGTGAATATGAATGTTATTGTCACCCTTTTTTTTTACCATTAATAACATTGCTTCTTTTTTTTATAGTGGTAAAATTCATGACGAATGTTATTTTATTATTGAACTTGTGACACCTCCACCAAAAAATCTCCCAACAATTATATTTATGTCCCCCGAGGTAGGAATTGCATGCTCCTTGTTATACTTTTACTCCTCTAATTTTTTCTTTGTCTTGATGTTTTCCCTTCTCTCTTTTTGGTAAATATAAATTTGCAAAAAAAATTATTTGATCAATCTCTCAATCCGCTTAAGCAAAATGAAACATTTATTTGTTTCATGCCTATATACACATTGTGAAAATTACACCACCTTGAATCCCTACTCATTTGCTTGCTTATGAGTTTTTTATGGAAATTGAAATAAATTTTTTTATTGACATGTTTTAACAACTACTTTCTAAGTACATTCTAATGAATGACTTCCATGTGGATCATCCATTCATTCAGTGGTAACTGGGGACTCATTCTGTTAGAATCTCTTATCTTTAACGTTATGACTATTAGTTTTACTTCATCCCACCCAACTTCCTTTGTCAACTCTGACGAAGTATTTTTGTTGGCCCTATACCGATTGCCTTCATCCTTTTCTACCCTTATTTTTTCACTATGACCTATTTGCCTCAATATGAGAGGTTGACCTAGTCCTTATTTTTGCCATATTTTTTGTCTTCCATTAGTGATTCTCCAAATGGTTCAACCTTAAGTTTTTTTTTTTATATAAAAACATTAACAAACATTTTGTCATGTACACATAGGCAACAAAGTCATAACGACATATTCAAACCCAACCAATGAAACAAACTTAATGCACACAAACTCAACTTTATCCACCTCCTTACTATGAAGCAACAAGAAAACATCATTAACAATTACCTGAGTTTCCTTTGATGTGGAAAACCATCAATTTTGATAAAGTCGTTGACTTTAATAGAATGATGTTTCTTTTTGCTATTGTGAATAAAAACGAGTTACTCATTTTGTAAATGCTTTTAGCAATGCACCCTAGACTGAGTTTTCCAGCTTCTCAATTTAGGTGATGACTTTTTTTTTTCATTACTCATTTGTTGACATCGTCATAAGTCTATTCATGATGAGAGAGGTGGAAACATTATCCTTTTGGAATCCTTGAGTGATGTCATTTGGTGTAAGTTATAAGGAGAAGGTACGTTAAAGATGACCTCACAACATACCTTAATAACGAGTTTCATAATTTCGATGTTGTTGGATGATATGAAGCTCACAAATATCACCAATGTGGAACAAAAAAAAATATTTTATTGGTTTCATTTGTCATGTTGATATTTATTATGCCACATTGTTACATTAATTTATTTTAAATTGAATTGAAATTTTCAAAACATGTGAAATACATTGGAAAGGAGTTGAAATATCAAGACAAAAAAAAGTCTATTTATTTAAAAATAAATAAACTTTTTTTTCTTAATAATAAATTATTATTTATATTTACATATTTCTAAATTTTGGAAAGCTATTTTTATCTTAAAATTTATAAATAAACAACATTCACCAACAAATCTCCCAACAATTATATTTATGTTTCTTGAGGGATGAATTTCATGCTCTTTTTATTTCTCTATGGTGATGTTTTTCCCTTCTCTTTTATTTGTAAATATAAATTTGCAAGAAACTTTCTTTGATCAATCTCTCAATCCACTTAAGCAAAATGAAGCATTTATTTATTTAGTGCCCATATACACATTGTGATTACACCACCTAGTTGAATCCATACTTTCTCATGAGTTTTCTCTGGAAATTGAAATAACTTTGTTTTATTAACAACTTTTAATGATTTTATTAACAACTTTTAATAATTTTTTTTGGTACATTGTGTGAATAACTTCCATAGGATCTCCCTTTTTTAATTCAACAGTTATAAGAACTCATTCCATCAGAATCTTTTGTCTTTGATATTATGACTATTAGTCTTACTTCATCCACCCAACTTTCTTTGTTAATTCATGAAGAAGTATTTTTGTTGGTCCTACAATGACTGCCTTCATCCTTTTTCGCCCTTCATTTTTTCATTGTCATTTGCGTCAGTATGAGAGGTTGCCTTAAACCTTATTTTCACCATATATTTTTTGTCTTTCATTGGATTAGTGATTTTCCAAAATGTTTAACCTTGAGTTCTTTTATAAAATCATTAACAAACATTCTCTCATGTATACTGTATACATAGGCAACAAAGTCATAATGACATGCTCAAACTCAACCAATGAAACAAATTTAATGTACAAAAATTCAACTTTATCCACCTTCTCTAAGAAGTAATGAGAAGACATGGATAATAATTACTTGAGTCTCCTTTAATATGGGAAAACCATCAATTTTGATAAAGTCATTGACTTTAAAAAAATAGTATTTCTTTTTCACTAAGTAAATGAAAAACAAGTACTCTTTTTATGAATATGAATGCTTGTAACATTGCACCCTAAATTGAGTTTCTTTAGCTTATGATTTTATCTCATTATTCATTTGTTGACAATGTTGTAGAGGTTGTAGCTACCAATAATGCCTACAAGAGTGTATGCTCTTGATGAGAGCAAGAGCGACATGACATGTATGCTTTTGATGAGAAGGTGGAAACATTATCTTTTTGAAAGACTTAGATATATTGTTCATCATCGATCTGGAGTATAAGGAGAAGGGAGATTGAGAATAATGAGTTTTATAATTTTTTGTGTGGTTGGATGATTGTAGTTTGTAGTTACTACAAGGATAGGAAAAATAATTATTTTTTGGTTCCATTTCACATGTTCATACTTGTTATTCCACATTATTACATTAATTAATTTTAAATAAAATTGAAACAAAATTAAAAATTTCAAAAATTATGAAATATATCGAAACAGTGTTGAAATATAAAAAAAGTTTATTTAACGAAAAATAAATAAACTTTTGTTTTCTTAACAATAAATTATTATTTATATTTACAGATTTCCAAAATTTGGAATAGTTGTTTTTATCTTAAAATTCATAAATAAATATGATTTTTTATAAATTTTGAAAAGTTCATTTCTTTTGGCATAGGAATCATTTGACTTTTTAGTTGATAAAACGTAATTATATTTTCTTTAATGAATACTTATTTTTAGAGAAAAATATCTTATTTAATGTCCAAACAGGATAACGATTCTGATGACAAAAACAGCTAATGCTAGCGTATTTATATTAGAATGTGTTATTAAAGCTTTCGGTGTAACGAAGAAATAAATTTGTTTAATTGTAGAAGACTACATAAATAAATAAACATGTAATCGAATTTTTATAGTGAATTAAATTTTAATTCACAAACTATAATATAAGATTAAAATTGAATGCAATTATTGCTAATATTGTATATTAATGTAGGTTATCCTTTGTTTGTGGGGTGATCGAATCCAGATACGAAATCACCCTGTGATTATTATAAATTTATTATCGTCCCATTTTAAAACAGCACGCAACCAAACAAAAGAACAAAACAAAACCACATGCGAATACGATTAATTTCATCATACATCAACAAAAATATTGTCGTTATTGTCATTTCATATCATACAGCGCAATCCCCAGCTGAAGGTGGAAGTGGGAGATGGAGAAGCCCCAGAACGGAGAAGCGAAGGAAGAACCAAAAGGCTCTATTTGTGGCTACGATTCTCTTCACCGTCTTCTCAAGGATAATCTTAATCCTCATCACTTTCAGGTATATATTCATGCCAATAGTTAAGTTTCTGTTTTACTCTTTTTCTTCTTTATAGTGATTCATGGGATTTATTTTTCACGTGCAAGGGATCTGATTATTGGCCTTCATAATCCTTTGACTTTCCACATTTAAGAACCAAATTTTACATCTTGTTAAGCTATTCTAGCTTTACAGAAAATGGATCTTGTGTCTTTCTTCTAAATTAGTTTCATCAGTCGGTGCTTGCATCATTCACATGTTAAATTTTCATTTTTTGCTGTGTACTGTGTTGCAGGAAGTTAGCCGTTTGCTTACTGGGCTTAATTGTGGAAAAGCAGTTGAAACAATTGCTCTCCCTGAATCTGCAACTGCCCTCTCTCTGGAGCATGGTTTTGACCTCCAGGTATGATACAATCCACTTTTCCCCATAATGATTGTTTTTCATTTAGTACAAATGAAAAGAATGGTGGATCAAGTTAACTTGATTGTGCATGTGTGTTCAACTTCTTTTTAAGAAGTCATTGATTTTCTTAGAGTGAAGTGCCATATAGAAATTCTAACAGTTCATTTTGAACTTTAATCTGGTTTATTTTCAGGCCTTTTCCTTTTCTGCTGACAAAGAACTATTAAGGCAACCTCGAGTAGTGAGGGTTGGTTTGATTCAGAACTCCATTGCCCTTCCAACCACTGCTCACTTTGCAGACCAAAAGAAGGCTATCTTAGAGAAACTACAGCCAATAATTGAAGCTGCCGGTTCTTCTGGAGTGAACATATTATGCTTGCAAGTAGGTTTCTTATGTATGAGCATTTGGCAGTTGATTTCACACAGTTGATTGAAACTCTGAAACGTTTTCATTTAATTCCATTGCAGGAGGCATGGATGATGCCATTTGCCTTCTGCACTCGAGAGAAAAGATGGTGTGAATTTGCAGAACCTGTTGATGGAGAATCAACAAAATTTCTACAAAGCTTTGCACTGAAATATAACATGGTCATTATAAGTTCAATTCTTGAGAGGGATATTAGCCATGGAGAGGTTATATGGAACACTTCCGTTGTAATTGGAAATCACGGCAATATAATTGGGAAACACAGGAAGGTAATTGCCTTAAGCTCTCTGCATCTAATTTTAATGTCCGAAGCCTCTCTTTCATCTATCTCATGAACACAGTTAACATTTGGCAGAACCACATACCTAGAGTTGGGGACTTCAACGAGAGCACATACTATATGGAAGGAAATACTGGCCACCCTGTATTCGAAACAGCATTTGGAAAGATTGCCATTAATATATGTTATGGTAGGCACCATCCTTTGAATTGGTTAGCCTTTGGATTGAATGGTGCAGAGATCGTTTTCAACCCTTCTGCTACTGTTGGTGAACTCAGCGAACCAATGTGGCCTATAGAGGTTAGTCCCTTTATATAACAGGAACACATGCTAAATTCTTTTTTAACTTTTATTGCTTCTGGTTCTTTTATTTTATACAGCATAATGGATTATATATCCTTTCCTATAATTTGATGCTACATTATATAGTTTGACATTTTTAGCATGATCTTTGTTCACAAGTGACTATAAGAAAATTGGACTTCACTAAATTGTGCTTACCAAATTTGGAAACAGACAAATTTTGTACTTTCATATCATATCAGCACAAGAATATATATGGCTTGAAAGTGTTGTGTTTGTTTGTCAGGCACGTAATGCTGCAATAGCTAATAGTTACTTTGTTGCTTCAATCAATCGCGTTGGGACTGAGACATTCCCCAATCCATTTACTTCTGGTGATGGAAAGCCGGCACATGCAGATTTTGGGCACTTTTATGGGTCGAGTCATGTTTCAGCACCTGATGCATCATGCACGCCATCTCTATCTCGTAACAGGGATGGCCTTTTAATAACAGACATGGACCTTAACTTGTGTAGACAGTTGAAGGACAAGTGGGGTTTCAGAATGACTTCAAGGTACGAGTTATATGCAGACACACTCGCCCGCTATGTCAAACCAGAGTTTGAGCCACAAGTCATCAGTGACCCCTTGTTGCATAGAAATGCCTCGTAAACTGTGTTGTAACAATGTGTTCACTGCTTATGGTTCAGGCTCTGTACTATAACCAATGCAAACAACCTTAAATTCTGATGTATCAGATTCTGCTCTCAATGGTTCAAAATGCATCATTGTTTGATTTGGTGCACTTAGACTTATAATAATTAGTTGTTTTCAAAGGCTGTTTAAGAAAACTATGGAAGCACTCTTTAAAAATTTAATTAGAATTACTGTAAATTACTAACTTTTATAACAATTAATTTAAGTCATATTTGACATGATTTTCGATTAATACTGTAATTTTTTCCCCAGGAGTATTAATTCAATGACGATCAAATGATTTTCTTCTCATTCTTGGTTGCCTATAGGCTAAATTATGCTCCTTGTCTTGTAAATGTGTACTTACGGAAAATTATGGAAAACTATTTTAAATATTATTTCAATTCAATGACCTAGACAATAAGTGTATCAGAATTCAATTAAAATTAATGACAATATACAAAGTTATAGTCACAAAAATCTCATACCGAAATATATGATATATTTCACTATAATAATTATTTTAAAATTATATTTAAAATAATTTTTTAATAATTTACAGTGCAGAAGTTTTTAAACTGAATGCAGCAAAATTAAACTCTTAAAAAACTTAATTACTTGCGTAGAAGAAACTTAATTACTTAACAAGGTTACTCCCTTAAATGTTAGAACTTATTTTTTTTCACATGAAATTCAACTACAGAGATTTAATTTTACTCTCAAATTTTTAAAATATCACAAATTTTATTTTCTAAAATATTCTTAGTAAATTTTACTTTCCAATTTAAAAATTGTTACGAATTTTTCTCCGAACATGTTACGACGGTTTTTCTTTCAAATATTCACGAATAATGAAACAAAACTTGAGATATTTTTATAAATTGAAGATAAAATTTTTAATTTTATATGTTAACAAAATCGTTAAACTTTAAATTAAAAATGTTAATTAAGCTTTGTAGCTGGTATGCGCCTAACCATGATTATTATGGGATAAAATATTTGCTTAGTGCCACCTGTAGGTAAATGTTGTTACCTTTTTGAACGACAACCCATTGACCCAAGCCAAACCTATGAACACCAACCGTTAAAAGAAAAAATAAAATAAATGAAAAAAAAAGGTAACTAAGAAGAGAGGAAAAAGAAAAAAAAAATTGATCCTTATCCCCTTGTGCTAGAAAATCTATGGAGGCATGAAGATCCGTTCCTCAAATTTTCACAGCCAAGTTCTGAGCCTCATGTTCCTTCCCATTCACTTCACATTCTCATTATTCACAACTCAACAACAATAATCTATCACCTCACCATTTAGCAACAACATCAACAGCATATTCCCCCCAATCTCCTTCAAACACACACACACTTCACACGCATATCCATTCGTTCTTCGTTCCTTGCTTTCACTCTCTTTCTCTCTCTCTCTCTCATGGCTTCAATCAGCGCTCCAACCCTCACCTTCCCTAACCAGAAGCTCGCCGTTCCGTTTCCCGCGCGGACGCCTTCGCTGCTTCCCTTCCCTTCCCTCTCCTCCTGCCGCTGCCTCTCCTCCGACGACCGCACCGGCGCCAGAGGCGGTTGGGACTCCCTGCTGCACCACTTCTCCGAGGTCGCCAAGCGCGTCGATTCTTACTGGAAGTCCTTCGGGAACGCCATCGAAGATCGTGGCCGCGCCGCTGGCCTCGACGAGGATTGGGATTGGGATCGCTGGCGCCGGCATTTCGAGGAAATCGACGAGCAAGAGCGTCTCCTCTCCATTCTCAAGGTGCACCGCCTCCTGCCTCGGATTTATTTTCAATTCGCGACCTCTGATTACGTGTAACTTTTTTTTTATCGTGAATCGATGTTAATGCGGATTTCTGGATTCGTCGAGGGAAAACTGACTTTATTTTCTAAGGAATTTTCGTGTGTGGAAACGACGACAGCGTTCAAAGCTTACAGTTCTAGTATTTTTATACTCTAGCGTCTTTTACTTAATCAACACTGTTTCGCTTAAATTAGGCATTCTGCCTTTTTCTCATAAGCTTTGGTGTTTCTTTTAATTGACGGATGGAATTCGTTAAAATGAAGATGAAAGTGTTCCCTAAGTTTGATGTGCTTCCAGGTTACAAATCTTTGCTTGCTTTCAGTTAACAGTTAATATGTTTTTGGCAAAATTTAATTGCAAGTTATTGTTTATTACATGAAGGAACCTATTGTTAATGCTATCAAACTTGTTTTACGTGTCCATTGTATAAAGTATGCCGCGACATACTTAAAGTTGGATTTCTTATATTTTGAACTCTTGTATAAGTCTAATCATTGCCTGAACTTTTGGTTTAGTTAGAATTAATTGCTGACAGATTTTTGTGTTTTACAGTCTCAGTTAAGTCGGGCTGTGTATTTGGAGGACTACGAAGATGCTGCCAGGCTAAAGGTGGCTTTTGCAGCTGCAGCTAACAATGACAGTGTTGGAAGAGTGATGTCTTATCTCAACGTAAGAATTTTGACCACATCATGCTCCTTTGATAGCCAATACTGGCTATTTTGTTTCTTTTTTTTCACAACCCCATTCGTATATACATTTTAAATCTGTTTGTATATTTTCGAAACTTTCAGAGAGCCATAAAAGAGGAGCGGTATGGTGATGCAGCTTTCTTAAGGGATAAAGCTGGCGCTGGACTTGTGAGTTCTGATAGAATTTGTTTAATGCAACTTGCGTGAATATCTTTGCATTGTGGTGGAAATAGAATGTCAGATGTAATGTCAAAGGGTAACCCTAGCAATACTTTTGTAGCTCTGCTTAAATCACTGTAACTTAGTTGAAAATTTCTTTGAACCATCAAGATAAGACTTCCCTTGCTACTTCATTAGTCGTTAGGAGTTCATTTAAAGTGAATTTATTCTTAGACCTTGCTATTGGCCGTGTAATCTAATGACAGTCAATATTAGAAGATAGCAAATAAAAATCCATTTGTGAGCAAGCTTGGTTTATTTATTATTGTGTTTTTAGATTTTAGGGCGCATTGTCAAATTGGTTTTTGTGATGGTTCTAATTCATTTGCATATGAGTTGGCGGATTTCATCCTTTATATTTTTTCAAACAGATTACTGCCTTGATGTGACATTTTAGTGCTGAATGCTCCACCAATAAACTGCACTCCTTTAAACATCTGAATTTGATTTATAATTTTATTTTTATATCTCTTGAATTTATCAATATTCAGTAGAAGTATTTTTGAATTGACGTGTATTTGCTCATGTAGGTGGGTTGGTGGGCTGGTATTTCTGAAGATGTTAATGATCCACATGGTCTAATTATTCGAATAACTCCTGAGCATGGAAGATATGTGGCAAGGAGTTATAGTCCTAGGTAATTTCTCTATGTTGATGATAAAAGTGCGGTAGGCTCTTTGCCTTTCACGAATTGGAAAAAAAAAAACCTAAGTCGGTATAGGACTAAAGGAGGCGCTCCACTACTTATGCTTTGTGCTAATGAGGAATGACTTATGTGAATGTGTCTAAAATATTTAGGTTTAGAATTCCTCCACCTTCTGTTAGGAGGAATGACTTAATTATTGTTGTGATTGTCAATCATTTCTAATTATTCCCAACATGAAACTAAAACGTAGGAACTGTGATCTTTTGTTAGGATTAATTTAACCTATTTTTATGATTATCTTTTCTGTTAGTCTTAGCCACAAAGTAGCTTTTGTGGGTCTATGAATTCATATAATAAGCTCATCCAAACATGGTCAAAGATTGTAAGTGCTTTATAATTCATAAATCTCTATTGTAGCAGCATATGAACTCAAAAAAGTTTGGGAAAATGGACCAGCTTATGTGCTTATACTCTTGTAGCCTTAGTTCCTTTATGCATAAAAAATAATAGTACTGGGGGATCAGCTAGTTACTAGTTAGATTTCTTCCTCAACCTATTTTTCCCCTTGTTGTTAGAGGTTGCGTATTATATGTATTCAAAACAGTGCGAAATTGCATTAGCCAACTGTCCCCCAGTTAGATTAAGATATGTTTGTCAATCAGCTATGCGTATTATTGTCTAATTCAACAAAAGACTAAACATATTCAGTTTGGCCTATTTCTTGCCATCCACCTTATTAGTTTGGTTAACCTTTCAATATTCTCTCTCAATTCTGTGTGTTCACACTTCACAGGATAATTTTATAATGAGTTGAAATGAAACATCTTTCTCTATTACGATGTTCTTTTAACATTTTCTGCATGATAACAACAGCATAGCTGTATGCGGGACTGAACTTAATTTACATATTTTGTATTCACATGTTCATAAACTAAGATAAAAGGATGGATTGTTAGGGAATAATGGTATAGTTATTCTAATCTTAGAGAAGTTTGTTGAATGGTGTAACTATGACAGGATTGCATTGCTTTGCCTTCAAGCCTCATCGTTTCAATTGTTTCTGTTCAGTAATGAACTAATGAGTCTAATTTGTCTATCTTTACTAACCTTGTCTTTGACTGTCTTTTGAAATTATAGCCGGAATTAATTTTAAATTGCTACAGGAAACAGTAGCTGTAACTTTTGACCAATTTGATGAGCTAACAGTTAGTTGTCATTCCTTCTTTGGCACTAAATAATATTGAAATTTGAAACAATTATTACTATGGGGATTCTTAATGGTGAATTGTATGAATCTACTTGCTATGCTCACATTATTATTTGATAAAGTTGTATACATTCATTCTTCGTATAGATTTATGGGTACAGATATTTTCAGTGGCGTTTTCTTTGCATGAAATCTTTCTTATGGAATTAATTTATATTTACTTGCCTTGTTTTAATATTTTGATAAATTTCAAGGAATATCTATACATGAGATATTTTAGGTGAGCCTGCTACTACCTTGTGTGGCTTTCTGGTGTTAACCCCTTTACTATATTTTTCTAGGCAACTTGCAACATCTGCAGCTGGCATTCCTCTGTTTGAATTTTTTCTTAGGATGGATAAAAAAGGTGAATTCAAGTCACAGGTATCTCTTCTTGACTGAATCCATAATTTGTATTACTTATGCTGGATCTTTACTATATAAACAGCAAGCAATCTTCTCTAAAATTTGATCTAAATTACAAGTTTTCATAAACAAAACATTGTGCTGTATGGTTCTGTTCACTTATGTAAAATCTTAATATATGGGTATGCTAAGGATCACCTTCTATGTTTACTGTCAAACAAGTTTTCTGCTAATTATTCAGTTTAGAATACCCATGGATGATGGAATAGAAAGTGGGATTGCATTCAAGAATGAAGCATATTGCATGTAGTTCAGAATCCATATTAAGTTTCAACTTTTTGTTTATTTCAAATACTAATGTCTTTTAATTATGAATGAGGTTTATAATTTGCTGGTAGATTAGCTGTTCTAAAACTTATGAACGGTTGGGGGGAATATCAAGCAACCAATTTGGAGTAGTGGTGGGTTGGTGCTGAGTTGAATTGTTAATAATGGAGCACTTTTATGTTGGATTTTTTTGTTGTAGTGTTAATGGTAGATTCAAACACACTTGAGCAGTGTTACTTCCTAGTGTTTGGAGCTTCACGTTGTCTTAAGTTTCAATGGACATACATTCTCAGATTAGTGAAATTTCTGATCTAAGGTGCCTCCATTTAATTATTTTGAGCTCATGGCTTCATGCTGAGTTTCCCTAAATACAAAGGTGGTTTTTGGCATTTTAACTTGTATTCTTCTGGAATCAAAATATGGGCTAAACTAATTTATTGTTGACCTTGTACCTGTGGTCTATATTTGATGAGTTAAAATGAAATTTTTAGAAATTTATGGTGTGTGTGACCTGAAGTGCACATTCTTTTAAGAGATATGCTAACCTACTGTCCTTCATGTTTAGTAGGTTAACATCTACACAGTGTTATTAGGAAAAAAAAACAACCAAATTTTACTCAACTTAAAGCAGTTAAATTCCTACATTTTAGTAATTAAAAAACTGGTAGTTAAATATGTAATTGTTTATCTTCCATACTAATAATTGCAACCATATAAATATTTCTCCATATCTACCAACCTTGAGCATTTCTCATTATTTTATAAAAATTAAAAATACAGTAATTTACTTTTAAACAAAAAAATAATGAATTATTTTTAAAATTGTAATAAAAATTCCATAAATTTTCTCTATCATTTAATATTAATATTATAACAATAATAATAATAATAATAATAAATGTCAAGCATGTACAGTTCATGGCATGTAAACTTTTTAACATCATTGATGTCTGAAATTATGTAAGGATTATTGATTAAATAAGATTAATGTATTTTTAATTGATAAAATTTCTTAGGAGAGAAGAAGGTTTAAAGGTTTGGTTGGTAGTTATTAAGAGAGAAATTTATGAGAATGCAATTAGGAGAGAGACAATTATTAATTTGATTGATAAGGTTATTAAATGAAATTGCCACTGAACTTGAGTAAGAAGAGATAAAGATGGTTTGTTTTGTACAATTAAGTATGAAGAATGCCACCTACATATGAAAGAGAGCATACATATGAAAGAGAGCAGTAATACGCATATTGTCCAATAGCTATTGTAAAGTATACTAAAAATTGTATTAGTTATTTTTCTAGAAGTAATTTTAGTAACACTAGTATGTAGCACAGTCTTTATAGTTATCCAATAGCAATACTACAACAGATATTCTTTTGATTTTCAGGCTGTGTACTTAAAGCGAAGAGGGGCCTTCCATGGACCCCCAACAACGTCTTCTAAAACATTGGATGCTACTGGGAGACTGAGTTCAGTCGAATCTACTGAAGACAAAAGTGAGTTGTTTGTTGTGAGTACTGAAGATCCAGAAAATGGTGATGATAGAAATGATGGCTCTGATCCAACAGAGGGAATGCCTGGATTTCAGAATGTCTTGAAAGATATGATTCCTGGGGTAAAGGTGAAGGTTTTCAAGGTGATAACTCCAGAGAAAGTAGACACAGATCTATCTGATGTGATTGAGCAGATAATTGAGGATGAAGATGAAGATGAAGAAGAAGATGACGAAGACAACAATGAAGATGAAGATGAGGATGAAGATGAGGATGAGGATGAAGATGATGATGATGATGAAGACGAAGACAAAGAGAAAGAACAAGATACAGAAAGTTTAGAACTGGAAGATATTAAGTCTGAGACTGAGCAGGAGGGAGATGATGAGATTGAAGTAAATGCTGGTTTGGGAACTTTTGGGCGTGAAGAACAGAATGAATTTGCTGTCAAAATTGCCATTGGTGGTCTTGTTCAGAAACTTTCCGGTAATCTATCCACTAGAGATTTCCTTCGAGTTCCTGCTAAGCTGGATATGAAGGGCTATGGTTCATTTTCGTTCACTGTTGAAAAAGAAGTCAATCAGCATATTGGTCTTGACAAAGGAAAATCTTCATCTGATAAATCAGCTAAGTTTCAAGGTCGTCGAAGAGTTGATCATGTTATTTTTGACCTTGCTAAATTTATTGGCAGGGGAAAGATACCATCAAAGGTAGTATAAGTAGTTGAATATATATTGCAAACTATTTTTTTTCAAAATTCAATATCCTTATTGAATCTATCCATGAGTTGCTTAGACTATAATGGTTTGCTTTAATCTTTTAGGTGCTGAAAGAGGTGGGAGAATTGATAAATCTCACTCTAAGTCAGGCTCAAAACCATCACCAATTATCTGGGTCAACCATTTTCAATCGCATCGAAATACCAACTTCTCGTGATCCCTTAAATGGTGATTTTCTATAGAATTTGTCAATTTGGTCACTACAAGGTGCTGAATGTATTTTTATCAGGTCTGTACATTGGGGCACATGGACTTTACTCCTCTGAAGTTATTCATCTAAAACGAAGATTTGGACAGTGGCAAGAAGACAATGGAGCCAAGGAACCTTCAGATCTTGAGTTTTATGAGTATGTAGAAGCTTTAAAGCTAACAGGAGATCCGTATGTACCAGCTGGCCAGGTAATATTGTAAACTTTATTAAAGCAATAATTGTTTTTTCATCTGCATGCTTTACTATTTTGTGAGGTGTTGAATTAGCAACCTCTGTATTTGTGGAAAATGCAGTTTTTAGTCGTACTTGCAAAAACTATAAGATAGTAGTGTTGAGACATATGATGTGTCACTGTGAGCTTGATAGCAATAGTTTATATTATTTACCTTCATTATGAGTATTTGCTGGATACAATTTTCTTTTTCTTTGGGAAACTTATATTGACTAAGTTTAACATAAACTGAGATAGTTTTGTACTTTTTTCTGCAATAGACTTGCATTCTCTTTTTGATACTAAGTTTCTCATCATGCTAATCTCATTTTTTATGTTCTTTTACCTTAGGTGGCATTCCGTGCAAAAATTGGAAAGAGGTATCAACTGCCTCATAAAGGGATAATACCTGAAGAGTTTGGCGTGGTACAGAACTTTCTTGAGGATGTTAACTCTCTGTTCCTCTCCCTTTCACAAATTTTTAGTAAATTGGTGTTAATTCAGTATAAAGAAGTGATTATTATTTTTCTGTATTCTACTTTGATATTGTTGTGATTTTCAGATTGCTCGCTACAAAGGTGAAGGGAGGCTGGCCGAGCCAGGGTTTCAAAATCCCCGATGGGTTGATGGTGAACTTGTGATTCTCGATGGAAAGGTTTGTATTCTTCAATCTTGTTTTATCATTTAATCCTTTTGCTGTTGTAATTTCAACTGAAATTATCCTTTCTTACTTTTGTGCAATTGTTTCTAATTGCAACATGGCTTTTGTTGATTTTTGCAGCACCTAAAAGCGGGCCCAGTTGTTGGATTTGTGTACTGGGCCCCTGAGTATCATTTTTTGGTCTTCTTCAATCGGCTTAGGCTTCAACAATAGGGTTTTGTTCATAATATCAGAGACTTGTAAATTCTTTCTTCAGATTCTCAGTGTAAGTTCTCATTAAAGATCCATGTGTCAAGAAGTTGTATCTGATGGATTTTTCTTTGCTGCATAAGATTTTTTTTTTTCCTTGCAATCTAGAAAATCATATTGTTAAGTGAATAATAAATATGTGAAACATATAAAATTTGTGTACAAATGATATAAATGTGGAACAAAATGCTTGTATTTATAGTAAAATTTGGTCTGCCTTACTTATTATGAAGCCCGACCAGGGTTTAGGCTTTTAATAAGGCATATTAGCCTAATGACCAGACTATTTATTATTTTTACAATTTATGTAATGTATAATAACATTTGCTACAGCTTGGGTTTAATTGGAACCTAAAACGCCCAATCCTATTTGAAGATTATGTAATGTAGGCTATTAAATAGGCTTTCAAAGCATTCCGAGCTTTTACATTTTCATGAACATGCAAGGCCAAGCAAAAAGAAGTTATGATAGGAAATAGGCCAGACTAAAGCCAATGGTCTGATAAATAATACACCTGACTTATAAGCAAAACCTACCCTAGCCTATTTCCTGCTCTAGTTTTGTTATGTTTTGATTTTATCACTTACAGATAATTCATGGATTTAATTAATGTAATAGGCATGTAACTGAGCCTACTACAATTCTTTTGACTTTTGTGGGAAGTAGAGATTCAAATAAAGTGAAAAAGTAAGAATGCTGGAGAAAATAAAGAGGAAAGGGTCTCTATATTGAAAAGTTATCTCTGAACTGAACAATCACAAGATATTATCAAAGTGCTCTCTGTAACTAATAAAATAATCCATAACTGACTACTGTTAAGCATTCAGTTGGGTTGGGGGTCATTTTTGTGAACTGACTCAACTAAAACAGTACACATGCAGAAGCCCACAGACCACTCTTATAAATTTGGATAGCATCCAAGCAACTTGGTCTTGTTTTATAAGAACTTCTTGATTGTTTCTTTTCACTTCTCTATGTATTCAATTCTCTTATAGAATTTGTCGAAAATATTCAAACTTTATGTTTGGCTATATTGTTCATTGTTGTATACCCTTTACCTATATTCTCTTGTTGCATATTAATGATTCACACATAATTGTATGAACGGACTGAACTGGAAAATTGGTGAATCAGTCTGTTCAAAGCTCTGGGTTGGATCCTATACAGTTGGTCAAAAGCTGATTGGGACCATACAAGCCTGCAACTGGCAAATCCTCCAATGATATGGTGAAGTTTGTTGTGGTAGTCTAATTAGTGATGGCTGGGAATTGGGGAATGAGGAACTCATTGAAAGCCACACCAAAACCAAACTTCAAAGAACCCTCAATATTCTAGAATCCTTATGGCTTTTCCTGTCTCCCTTTGTGCCATGTTTCATTGTTCGTGCCATGTTTCAGTGTTCAGGGCCTGTGCACGTTGTTGGCAATTAGCACAATACATGAGCTTGAAAAGGTTGACCAAAATAATAAAAGCATTCACTGAAATTGAATTCAATGTGAAAATGGGGAATGAAACTCTGCCCTTGTGTCAAAAAAGAGAGAACCAAGCTGAAGGAAACTCCCTTTCTCCCATGTTTCATTGTTCATGGCCTGAGCAATTTGTTGGCAATTACAATGCATGAGCTTGAAAAGGTTGAGCATAATAATAAAATGATTCATTGAAATTGAATTGTATGTGAAAATGGGGAATGAAACTCTTGCACTTACGTCAAAGCGGAGAGAACCAAGCTGGATGAGCCTAAAATTTTCTCTGTAAAAACATAGTATTGCAAGAAAAAAAAAAAATCAAATTTTGAAATGCAAGAAGAGAAAGTCATTTTGATGTGAATGAATAGAATGGACCCGTAGTTTCTGTAGCTCATACTTGGTTTGATTGGTGACCCCTTAACCTGATTAGATGGCCGGGTCAATATCCAATCCAAGTTATAGAATTATGTACATAACTCACATAAGCAAAGTTTTCCATCGTTTTTATTGCTAGCAAGTGTTAAATGAGTAAATATCTTACTCTATGTATTAAATATTTCTCTCTTCTTTGTTATCATATATATAAATTTATATCTATATATGTAAAACAATAGACACAATTTCCCATATAGCATAAAATTGATAATTATGTTAAAAAAAATCTATTAACAATATTTTTATATTTATTGAATTTTATGTTGCTCGTGGATGAATTGTTGACCTTTCTGAGTCGGTAACTGGCTTGAGTTTTACAAGACTACTTTAGGTTATGTATGTTTGTTAGTTAGAACATAAAGAAGAAATGAAGAGCTCTTCTCGATGTTATTTTCTACTTTGTATTTGCTTGGCATTTTTTGTTGCTTTGTCTAAGTCGAAAAATACCATTTTTTTTCTTTCCTATGGATTTCCCTAATTAAACTGTAGTACTAGTTGAGAGCATTTTGTTTTCATTCAAAAGAAAAATAAAGTAAACTCCAGAAGACCTTAATTTGTAGCGTATGTTATGTAACCTTGTTTGAAAAATAAACTGAAAATGCACGAATTATGATTTGTTTGGATTAGATTTTCCTGCTTCCTTTTTAACTAGTTTTCATATTTCCATGTTTATTAGCATTTGATTACCTGTACGTATTAAGAATAGGAAACTTACTGTAAATACATTATCTAATCTCTGAATCATATGCACTTAATTTCACTGTAATTATGATATAAAATCAGGTTGCTTAGATTAGAGCTAATCTTTCAAGCAATACGCCATATCTTGTTTTTCTGAAGTTTATAGAAACACATTCACAGAAATTTATTACTTAATATACAAATAGAAACAATGGTTTTAACACTAAAACTGGAAAAGTCTTGTCTCGTGTGTAAGTTTTTTTGTGTTTTCCTGAAGTTCGTTAGATTAAAGTCAATACCAATGAAGTTGATAGAAGTGCTTCTAGTTTTGCAGCTTGTGAAGGTATTTTTAGGGAGCCATGGTGAATACCTAGGTAGTTTTTCAGCTTTCTTGGGTATTTAGCATAAAGCTAAGGTCATGAGTATCATTTGTACTATTGAATGTACTCAATTGAAGGGTTTTCAAAAACTTTGTTTGGAGTATGACTTTTTTTTGTTTTGTCAAGTATTTAGTTCTACTCATATCATTTCTCAAATTCTTAAAGATAGATGGAGTAAGTGCATGCAGATTTAGATGGAGTAAGTGCGTGCAGATTTATGATGCTATGGATTTTAAAATAACTCATCTTTAGGAATGGTAATAGTCGTGCAAATAGATTGACTAATTTAGATGTGGAGAGTGGAGTTGAGTTTGTCTGGTATTCTACTTTATCTGATTGCATGAAGCTAGACTTTCTTTTATAATATGTTTCAATTCTCTTTGTTTCCTTTGTAGGGAGTTTGTTCTTTTTTGTCTGTGTTGGTGTGGTCTCCCCATGCTTTTTATTGTTTGTTCTTTTGTTTTAATTTAATGATATTTTTTCATGTGATGCCAAATGATTGGTGAGTTTTGGGATGTGAGCATAGTTGAAATGTTAAAATCTACCGTGATGCTTAAATTGAGTCTTTTATTAAGAAAAAAATAGAAACAATGTTGTCAAAATTGAAATTTAATTTTGGACTGGGAGGGGTGAAGATAGTATCGTAGGATGTGACGGGCGTCCTGAGTTCCTACTAAAAGTGTAAAATAATGCTTTGGCGCCTACTAATGCAAAGAATGACAAAGATAATGCAAATAACCTCTAAATCACTGCCTTGTACAGGCTACCAACAAGCATGAAACTTTGTGAGTAATTGGTAATTTGGTATGAGACTTTTCATTGCCATTGACAATGGATCATGATGTTGGTTGTCTCATCCAAGCTCTGGATCTGGATACCGTGTAAGTCCAGAAGAAAAGTTGAAAACTTTGAAATGGGAAACATGAAACTCTTGAGGTTTGCTTTTCTTGTATTACTAAATAATGAAACTTCTGTAACACATTGATAAGCCCTCACGCACATGGAGAACCCCCTCTTAAGTACTGTGAGTATACTCTTACTATCCAATGTGAAACCTAGGCTATGTTTGGACTAGTGATTGAAATTGAATAGATTATAACTTTTCAATTCTCACATTATCCTTTTTTAAATATATTGTCGTATAAGGTTCATCATTAGGTTAAAATTAATAAAGATAAAATAGTTTTCGTAAGATCTAAAAGCTTTGTTCCATCAAGTGCACCCCAAATTTTGGGGAAGAAAATTAGGGTTAAGCCATGGATGAAATGGATTATAATCCATCTTCTTCCATTATGTTCCATTCCTATTTTTTCAAACTCCCCAATGGAATAGTTTCTCCTTCCACTTCGTCCCTTTACATTCTACCCTTTACCACCAATCCATACATGTCTTAAATACTCTGTTGTAATACTCTAGTCCCTATTACACATTTACAGCTGTATTGTTATATATTGAAAGTAACTTCGGCTATAAAATAATCAGTAATTATTTACTCTTTTTTAATACGAATCTTTAAGTTTGGTCAGTAGACAGCAGAGAACTATATATAAAAATGGAAATTCTTGTTTCAAATTTTGATTGCTGGGTTGGTAAATGGTAAATTCTTTTTTTTTAACTGTATATTTTTGGTTTTGGTTTCCAGTGGAATTGCCATGTTGGAATTGTCATGAAGTGTGTGGGTGATTCTAAATATTTAAATTGGTAAAGGTTTCATGTGTGAAGCTTATTTAATATGTAATAGAAGATGTTTCTATTTTCAATAGGTTCTAGGTTTTGTTGAATGCTAAAACTTTGCTTCAATGGAAGATATCATCAATCACTGCAGGGTTCCATTTAAGGTATCCATTTTCTTCACTTCAACAACATGTAGGTGTTTCATGATTCTTTATTTCAGTGATGAGTTTTCTCTGATTGGTTGATTTTCTTGTTTCTCTTTCGATCTGACTTTGATCTACAGCTATAAAATATCTTCACCACTAGCTTTCTGCCGAGTAGCAGACACTGAGCATTGGGCTACTTGTCTAGAACTCAAATGACTGTGGTATCTTAAGCTTGGTAGCTGTAGCTTGACTAACTATAGACTGAAGAGGGATTCACAATATCAGCACTAAAGAACAATGTACTAGTCTTCATTCCAAATTTTATGGAGGTGTAGTGTTCAGGGAATCTCTATCAACTTTGTACATTGTTCCTAATTTTCTTATATATTCCCATGTATCATAAAATTCATAATATCATTGTTCTTTCTTTTACGTCGAGATTTTCATAACAATTTTGTCTTCTTACTTGGTTTTTAGTATTAGCTTCCTCATTAACTCTTATATCTAGTCAACATATTGAAGGTCCCCCGAAAATATGAAGCCAAAATTTTGAATACATAATTGAATTGATTTGATGACAAAACCGTAGTTGCCTTCTTTCCATCCCTGCCTGAGCTGCGGATGAGCTTGGGGGATTATGCCCAGTTAGTTCATACCTTTCATTGAATGCATAATTAAACTTTCTTCAGGAAAGAGAAAATGTGGTGGGAATGAAAATTAGCTGAGAGCTCTTGTTTGGAAAACTGAAGATAGGTGAAGGCTAACATGGAAATTTAGTCAGGTATATCTCCCACATTGAGAGACTCTCAAAACCGTTAGATCACCTTTCTCTAAATCAATGATTGAGGTTTTCTTTCACTTTTTATTTTCTCTTTGACCCTTTTTTTTCCAATCTCTACCTCTTTCAAAACACCTAACCTAACTCTAAGATTCCAGACATTGAAGCATAGGAGGGAGGAGGAAGGCCAAAACGCCGTGCCGGCGATGCTGCTGCTACAATAGCCATCTCGAATTGCAGGAAGTAGCAAGTGGGGATAGAGAGATGTTGAATGACTGAATGTTGAATAGGATTTGAAAATGAGGTTAGAAAGACGTATTGTTTAGATGATGAAAGATTGTAAAGCATATATATTAAATAAAAATACGATGACTTATACCTATCATTTATCTTTCTTTTTTATAAGTAAAACTCAATATTGTTTGACATTATAAATATAAATTGAATATCTTGAAAAGAATACACATTCACATTGTAATTCTGGGTAAATCCCATTTATGTATTGTACTTTTATGTTATTTATTATAATATGAAAATTTGTAACTAGATCATTTTATGTTGTTGAATGGAGTAAATTGTCAATATTACCTAATATTAAAAAGTATTAATACTTTTATCTTTAGATTATTAAATATTATCTAATATTTAAATTATCAAATATATATTTAAATTTGACCAATATTTTTTAGTGAAATTTTAACGTAAAATATTGAAATATAAAATATTTCAATTATTATATTTAAAAATTAAAAGAATTTAATTATAAATAATTCAAATATCATATTTTTTTCAAATTTTTTTGGAGTGATTGAAATCTCTAGATCAAACACAAGCTAACTTTATTTAGCAATAAACCTTGTCTAACTTCGACATGAATAAATCTTGTCTAACTTCGACATGACTATACTCTATATATGATGATATGTACACAATCATTTATAACGTATTGGACCAACCATATATATATATATAAGTATCATTACACAGCTCATGCAGAGAACATGTGTAAAGTCGAAAGAGCTCAAATAACTTTAATTAGCAAAGCTATAATTTTTCCTTCTTCATCTAATGTATCATAATTCATAAGTACTCGCCAAACTCCAAGCATAACCTGAAAAACATCACACAACACGGTTCTCTATTAAACCTTCTCAGGTGCACCAATTAACACTTCATTTGCTATTTTGGCTCCCCGTTCTTTAGCCATATACAGCCCTACGTGATGCATAAACTCCTGCATATGCACATACATCATCAGAATGCATTAAATATATGCCTTAACTTTTGCACATCGTGAAGAGCAAGCACATTCTTTCTCATGTACCTGTGGATGTGCCAAAGCTCCTTTGGTATTTGTGGCTACTTCCAGAGGGATATCAAAGGTAGCACAGCCACGTGAATACACCACCACATTTTCTAAAGGCTTCAGAAAACCACGGTTTTTTGCTGACATTGTGGAACATACAAAATCTAGAACACAGATATCTGTGCACACACCTACAACCAACAGCTTCACCGAGATAGAAGCTAAGTAAGTCAATGGTTTTAAGAAAATGAGTTCACATCTTCATGCCTAAGTAAGCATTAGAATAAATAAACACTCACAGTTGTTATCTTATTCTTTTTCACCCAATCTACAAAAACGTTAGAGCCATCTTCTTCTATTGAACCCAAATATCCGTCAAAACAATCCTTTCTTCTTATTGTTACATTGGGTTCATTCTCCAGCCATCTTAACTCTGTGAGCCATAAATAACAAGACATGGCATGAGATGAGAGAGAAGGTAAGTAGAGGAAGAATCATGTTTGTAAACTATTCTTCATCTCAACTCTTAAACAACGTGGAACTTTTAAACCTATCACAGCATCTAATAAATTTCAACTAGAAGTAAAAAAAAAAGTTCAAAAAAAGTGTGATATAGAGCGTTGATAACTTTTTTAGGAGTAATAAACATCATTCCAAAATGAAAATATGTGAATAACTAATTAATTGGTCACCTGGAACTAGATTTGATTCATCAGAGCCAATAATACAGTGAGGGGGATAAGGATCCTCTGGCTTGTTAGGATGGTGAGAATCCAGGAAAGCCATAACTGGCAATTTCTTCTCACAGAACACTCTTGCTAGCCTTGCTGATTCATTGATCATTCCCCGAATCTGTCTATTGGGTTCTCTTGGAGCCTGAAAATTTCATCCATATATATCTATAATCTTTGGTCCAGAAAAGAATATTTAAAAGAAACACACGCACATAGTCACACATAGACATGAGGGTATTTGAAAGGAATCTAAAGCAGATACCAGATTTCCAGCACCAACTGTGCAGAAACCATTTATGATGTCCACAAGAACAAGACCATTTACTGTGTCTTCAGCTAAAACCACTGACTCCTGCTCCAAAGGAATCTCCTTCTTTAGGAGTTCAACTGTCTGTGACACCATTTTGGTTTTCACTTATCTGATTTCAGAGATGCCTAAGAATCGTGTATATGTCACACCGACAGATTTTTAGTGAAATCTTTATTTAATAATGCAGAAAAGTATATAACGTGATGCATGTGATCTGCATAATGTTATCCGTGACTCAGTCAAGTGGAAAAGTCAAACAAATGTGATAGTGAAGTAGATTTTTACAATCATGGATATGTTTTAGAGAAACTTCTATCTAATGATTTCTAAAAGAAATAATGAAATAAAATAAAACTTTTTGTTTAAAATTAATTTATTTATAAAGTAAAACATTTTAATTTTTTTCTATATATCTATCGTCTAAAATTACAAAGCCTAAAAAATAACAAGTATAAAATTAAGATAACTTCTATTTGTAGCGACTAAAATGTTTAAACTGTATAAAAAAAACATTATTTAAATAATATATGCATTTAGTATATTATGAATGGTAGATTTCTTTAATTTATAATTAAAATAAACTCATTCACTTTTATATTTTTATCACGTTTTAATCCAAATCTTATGTCTGGATTTGATAAAAGAAATGGTATGTGTTTACTACACATTTTTAAAGTAATGTTTAGTTTTATATCACAGTATATTTATGATCCATATTTAAGTAGATGTTGTTTTAAGTTACATCTATTTTTTATGCTTAAAACATAATATTTTTTATGCTTAAAACATAAATTTGAAATTTAAACGAAAAAAAAAACAACATAATTATAAGAATGATTAAAATTCATCCCAAGGATAGTCTAATAAATGTTGTTACAAGAAACGAGATAGTGTCGATGAAAAAAAATAATATAATGATCAAGTCACCAAGTGAGTAAAAGTAACAAATATACGATCAATAAATAGTATACTTGAAAAATGTCAATATATTTATTAAATTCTAATGAATTTTTTATCCGAATGAGCCCAGATTAACCTTATTCAATCATCTTAATACTTAATTAGTGTTCAATTTCGTAATTATATGCATAATTTTATGATTATGACTTAATTTAAGATTAAGTAAATGCTAAATACTACAATTCTAGTATTATTTTTGTCTTTATTAATTTCTTTTAAAATTTATTAATAAAATGAGCTTTTGATATCTCTAACATTTTCATTGATACTTAGAAAATTATACTCGTTCTAACTAAAAGATAAAAAGTATAGAAGACTATTATACTGTATTTATGGTTTTGTTCCTTTATTTATAAAATTGAAATATTTTCCTTAGGATCACAATGAAGGTTCCTTCACCTAGTATCTAGAACCCCTAATTTTATGAGTTAGAAAAGTACCTAACAGAACAATATCTAATATTTAATAAATATTTAATTTTATCTGACTTTATTACTTTTGAATTAGAGTAAAACTATTTTAAAACTATTGTTTATCTTTGTCATCCATTTGACATCACTTTATCTAATAAAATATTATATAAATAATATATATGAATATGAACTGGACCTACGAAATGAGTAATGATGTTAAGGTATCACCTCTCTTTGAATTAATAATATTAACCTAATCATCTTAACCATACATGTTTAGTGTGTTCGTAACTACAATATCAAAGTTAATATGTATGGGAATTCAAAAGTAATATATTAATTATTAAGAACAAATTAACGCTTCTATTAACATTATATATATATATATATATATATATATATATATATATATATATATATATATATATATATATAAATTTCCATAGAAACAAATTTTGAAGGCAATAAAAACTTACATAACCCAAATCTATTTTATAGTTTTAGAAACCCTTTCGCCTACTTGTTAACCCAAATTTATTTTACATTTTTAAAAACTTTTTTTAGGTACTCAGTTACTCTTTTACCTCTTCTTCTCTTGTATTAGACAATTACATCATGCATTTTTTATCTTACCCACCAATCTTCAAATCGAGATCGTCGTCAAGCCACTCACCCTTATCGTGCATCGCTCTTTACACACTCTTGATGTATAATAAATATATGAGCTATGATAAGTTGATAACTGCTCAAATTTTGATTTTATTAATTTTTATTTAATAATTTAATTTATATTTTTAATTGAATACTTTAATTGAATATTTTATTATTATTTGGAATTGTTAAAAGATTGTAAAGTAAAAGGTTAGGTGTGAAGATAAATTTTTCTTAAATATGTATCCGGAAAAAGATTGGTTTACTTTATTTTAATGTTTATGTTTAAATTATAAAAAATGTTCATACTATCTTTTCTTAATTCAGTAGAGACCAAATTAACGCAAAAGTCACTGCACGAAAAAATATGCTCCAAATCTTTTTATATAAAAATAATATGATTTAGATTGAAAATGATTTTGGCCTTTTATTATTTTTTAATAGTTTTTTTTTTGTCTTCAATAAATTTTTATTTTATTTTTTCTTTCAAAATTTCATCGAATAACGTTTTAAACAATGAAATGAAACAATTAATTTAGACAGTGTTCTTGAAAAACAACAACGAAATTATTAGAGAAGATTAAAATTAAAATTGATCAGAAATCAAAATCTCATTTAAACTCGTGATTTATTTTAAATGTAACAAATGTTTTTGCAATAATAGTTTAAAAAGTAAAATGGTTTCCCTTTAATTTTAAAGAGTGTTTTTATATTTGAAATATAAAAAGACTGCAAATAAAAGAAAATTTTGAAGTAAGGAGAGTTTTTT